>Ga0255338_1000424_pt1 | contig 142900 bp, 129 predicted proteins | sample MeOH1_35cm_T4_19_FD_203715 | JGI IMG/M metagenome (GOLD analysis project Ga0255338, IMG submission 203715) | Sandy soil microbial communities from University of British Columbia, Vancouver, Canada - MeOH1_35cm_T4_195 | ecosystem: Engineered > Artificial ecosystem > Sand microcosm >... | reverse complement strand
CCACGGACTTCAAGGCCATTCTGACCAAGATCAAGGGCAAGAAGCCGGACGTGATCATGTACGGCGGCATGGATGCCACCGGCGGTCCGTTCGCCAAGCAGGCCAAGGAACTGGGCATCGCCTCGAAGATCGTGGGCGGCGACGGCGTGTGTACCGACAAGGTGGCTGAGCTGGCCGGCGATGCCGTGACCAACATCATCTGCTCGGAAGCTGGTCTGGCCCTGTCCAAGATGGAAGCCGGCGACGACTTCCAGAAGCGCTACCAGGCCCGTTTCAACGCCCCGGTGCAGATCTACGCACCGTTCACGTATGACGCCGTGATGGTCGTTGTCGATGCCATGAAGCGCGCCAACTCGTCCGAGCCGGCCGCCATCCTGGCCGAAATGCCCAAGACGAACTACAAGGGCGTGATCGGCAACATCGCCTTCGACGAGAAGGGCGACATGAAGGAAGGCACCATCACGCTGTACGAGTACAAGGACAAGAAGAAGTCCGTCCTCGACGTCGTGAAGATGTAATTCCGGGCTTACCGGCCCATCCGAACGGCACCGTGAGTATTTTGCGGTGCCGTTCTTTTTAGTCTCGCCAACGGTTGACAGCATCCTTACCATGGATGGAACAGGGCGGGCAGCACACCAGCAACTCATCACCTCTCTACCCGAACCATCCAACATTACCGTCCCACCCACGGCATCCACACCATGCCGCGCGGCGCGGGGCTGAAGCAGGAGTTTTCATGGATATCTTTATCCAGCAGATCGTGAACGGTCTGGTGCTCGGCAGCATCTATGCGCTGATCGCACTGGGCTACACCATGGTCTACGGCATTCTGGGCATCATCAATTTCGCGCACGGCGACGTGCTGATGATTGGCGCGCTGACCGCGTTGTCAGCCATCATGGGGCTGCAGAAGTTCGCCCCCGGCCTGCCCGAGTGGCTGACGCTGGTGATCGCCACGCTGATCGCCATGCCGGTCTGTGCAGTACTGTCCTTTTCGATCGAGCGGATTGCCTACCGGCCATTGCGCAACGCGCCGCGCCTGGCCCCGCTGATCACCGCCATCGGCGTCTCCATCATCCTCCAGACGATGGGCATGCTGATCTGGTCGCGCAACCCGCTGACCTTCCCGCAGCTACTGCCCTCGAGCCCGATCGACATCGGTTCCACGGGCGCCACCATCACTGGCAAGGAAATCGTCATCATCGGCATGGCCGTGATGGTGATGGCTGGCCTGCTGGCCCTGGTCAACCGCACCAAGCTCGGCCGCGCCATGCGCGCCACCGCCGAGAACCAGAAGGTGGCGGGCCTGATGGGCGTGAACCCCAACTTCGTGATTTCGGCCACGTTCATGATCGGCGCCGCCCTGGCGGCGCTGGCGGGCGTGATGATGGCCACCAACTACGGCAACGCGCACTTCTACATGGGCTTCATCCCCGGGCTGAAGGCGTTCACCGCCGCAGTGCTGGGCGGCATCGGCAACCTGGCCGGCGCAATGGTCGGCGGCATGCTGCTGGGCCTGATCGAGGCACTGGGCGCCGGCTACATCGGCGACCTGACCAACGGGGTGTTCGGCTCGAATTACCAGGACGTGTTCGCGTTCATCGTGCTGATTACCGTACTTGTGTTCCGTCCGTCCGGCATCATGGGCGAACGCGTGGCCGACCGCGCCTGAGGAGAGCGAATCCATGAATACCCCGATTCCATCCACGGCCGTCGCGGCACCGTCCCGCGTGCCGGCCAAGACGCTGGCGGCCCTGCTGGGCTTCCTCGTCGTGGCGCTGTGCGCGCCATTCTTCGTCCAGACCTTCGGCGGCAACTACTGGGTGCGCGTGCTCGACTTCGCGCTGCTCTACATCATGCTGGCGCTGGGCCTGAACATCGTGGTCGGCTTTGCCGGCCTGCTGGACCTGGGCTACATCGCGTTCTACGCGGTGGGCGCCTACCTGATGGCGCTGCTCGGTTCGCCGCACCTGGCCAACCAGTTCGAATGGATCCAGCAGCTGTTCCCGAACGGGCTGCATTTGTCGATGTGGTTTGTGCTGCCTATTGCACTTGGGGTGGCGGCGCTGTTCGGCGTCATGCTGGGCGCGCCAACCCTCAAGCTACGCGGCGACTACCTGGCCATCGTGACGCTGGGCTTCGGCGAGATCGTTCGTATCTTCATGAACAACCTGGACCGTCCGATCAACATCACCAACGGCCCCAAGGGCATCACGGCGGTAGACCCGGTACACATCTTTGGCTTCGATTTCTCGAAATCCCACGAGATCTTCGGGCTGAAGTTCACGCCGGTGTTCATGTACTACTACCTGCTGGTGTTCCTGGTCATCGTGATCGTGTTCGTCTGCCTGCGCCTGCAGAACTCGCGTATCGGCCGCGCATGGGTGGCGATTCGTGAAGACGAGATCGCCGCCAAGGCGATGGGCATCAACACCCGCAACGTGAAGCTGCTGGCCTTTGCCATGGGCGCCTCGTTTGGCGGTGTGTCGGGTGCCGTATTCGGCGCATTTCAGGGCTTTGTCTCGCCCGAGTCGTTCACGCTGTGGGAATCGATCTACATCCTGGCCATCGTGGTGCTGGGCGGCATGGGCCATATCCCGGGCGTGATCCTGGGCGGCATCCTGCTGGTGGGCTTCCAGGAACTGCTGCGCGTGGTGGCGGAGCCGATGCAGACCGGCCTGTTCGGCCATGTCATCGTCGATGCCGAGGTGCTGCGCCAGCTGATGTTCGGTCTGGCACTGGTGGGGGTGATGCTGTATCGCCCGGCCGGCCTGTGGCCGTCGCCGCGCAAGGAAGACCGTCCGGTGGTGCGCCGGGCGGGCAGCGTTGGCCGTTTCTGACCAGGAGGACATCATGAGCAACAACGAAATCCTCCTGTCCGTACAGGGGGTCAACAAGCGCTTCGGCGGCCTGCAGGCCCTGTCCGACGTGGGCCTGCAGATCCGCAAGGGCGAGATCTACGGCCTGATCGGCCCCAACGGCGCCGGCAAGACCACGTTCTTCAACGTCATCACCGGCCTGTACACGCCCGATTCGGGCGAGTTCATGCTCGGCGGCAGCGCCTACCAGCCCACTGCCGTGCATGAGGTGGCCAGGACTGGCATCGCCCGCACGTTCCAGAACATCCGCCTGTTCGGCGAGATGACCGCGCTGGAGAACGTGATGGTAGGCCGCCACGTGCGGACCAAGGCTGGCGTGTTCGGTGCGATCTTCCGTCCGCCTTCGGTGCGGCGCGAGGAAGAGGGCATCGAGGACATGGCCCACGACCTGCTGGACTACGTCGGCATCGGCAAGTACGCCAACTTCACCGCGCGTAACCTCTCCTACGGCCACCAGCGCCGCCTGGAGATTGCCCGCGCGCTGGCCACCGAGCCCAAGCTGCTGGCGCTGGACGAGCCCGCGGCCGGCATGAACGCCACCGAGAAGGTGGAGTTGCGCGGCCTGCTCGACAAGATCCGCAACGACGGCCGCACCATCCTGCTGATCGAGCACGATGTGAAGCTGGTGATGGGCCTGTGCAACCAGATGACCGTGCTGGACTACGGCAAGGTCATCGCCCAGGGCCTGCCGCAAGACGTGCAGAACAATCCCGCGGTGATCGAGGCTTACCTCGGCGCATCGGCACACTAAGGCGGGAGAGACGCGCAATGAAACAGACAGTACTGAAGATTTCCGGCCTGAAGGTGGCCTATGGCGGCATCCAGGCCGTCAAGGGCGTGGATCTGGACATCCACGACGGCGAGCTGGTAACCCTGATCGGCGCCAACGGCGCGGGCAAGACCACCACCATGAAGGCCATCACCGGCCTGCAGGGCTGGGCCGGCGGCGACGTGGAGTACATGGGCAAGTCCATCAAGGGCGTGCCCAGCTACACGCTGCTGAAGCAGGGTCTGGCGATGGTGCCGGAAGGCCGCGGCGTGTTCGCGCGCATGACCATCACCGAGAACCTGCAGATGGGCGCGTACACGCGCAACGATGACGCGGGTATCAAGCGCGACATCGACCGCATGTTCGAGACCTTCCCGCGCCTGAAGGAGCGGGCGGACCAGCTGGCCGGCACGATGTCCGGCGGCGAGCAGCAGATGCTGGCCATGGCGCGCGCGCTGATGAGCCAGCCCAAGCTGCTGCTGCTGGACGAGCCGTCGATGGGTCTCTCGCCGATCATGGTCGAGAAGATCTTCGAGGTGGTGCGCACGGTGTCCGCGCAGGGCGTGACCGTGCTGCTGGTGGAGCAGAACGCGCGCCTGGCGCTGCAGGCTGCCCACCGCGGCTACGTGATGGAGTCCGGCCTGATCACCATGAGCGGCGACGCCAAGCAGATGCTGGACGACCCCAAGGTGCGGGCGGCCTACCTGGGCGAGTAAGCGCCCGACAGGTTCCCGGCAAGTAAAAAAAGCCTCGCGATTCGCATCGCGAGGCTTTTTTTCATCGTAGAAACTTCAAATCAGGCCAGTTTCTTCAACAGCGTGCGCAGCATGCCGATCATCTGGTCGATCTCGGCGCGCGTCACGTTCAGCGCCGGCATGAAGCGCAGCAGGCCCGGACGCGGGGCGTTCAGCAGCAGCCCTTCCGGCGCCATTTCGCGCGCTTCTTCCACGATCTGCGCACCGATCTCCTTGTTCAGCACCAGGGCGCGCAGCAGGCCCTCGCCACGCTCGCCGCCCAGGCCGAACTCGTCCGACAGGGCCAGCAGCTGCTCGCGCAGGTACTGTCCCTTCGCCTTCACGTCGTCCAGGAAGCCCGGCGCGGTCAGCTGGGCAATCACGCTGCTGCCCACGGCCGTCATCAGCGGGTTGCCGTTGTAGGTGCCGCCCTGGTCGCCGGCCTCGAAGCTGGCCACCTCGGCCTTGCAGAGCAGGGCGGAGAGCGGCACGCCGCCGCCGATGCCCTTGCCCAGCGTCATGATGTCCGGCTCCACGCCCGACAGCTCGTAGGCGAACAGCGTGCCGCAGCGGCCGCAGCCGGTCTGCACTTCATCGACGATGAACAGCAGCTTGTGCTTGTCCGCCAGCGCGCGCAGGCCCTGCATGAACTCGCGCGTGGCGGGAATCACGCCGCCTTCGCCCTGCACCGGCTCCAGCATGATGCCGACGGTCTTGTCGGTGATCAGGGCCTCCACCGAGGCCAGGTTGTTCAGCTCCGCCTTCGGGAAGCCCGGCACCTGCGGCGCGAAGATGGTGTCCCAGCCGGCCTTGCCCGACGCGCTCATGGTGGCCAGCGTGCGGCCATGGAAGCTGTGGTCCATGGTGATGATCTCGTACGCGCCGTTCTTGTGCTTGCGCCCCCATTTGCGGGCCAGCTTGATGGCGCCTTCGTTGGCCTCGGCGCCGCTGTTGGCGAAGAAGACCTTGTCGAAGCAGCTGTTGTCGGTGAGCTGCTTGGATAGCACCAGCATCGGCTCGTTGTAGAAGGCGGGGCTCGGGTTCAGCAGCTTGCGGGCCTGCTTCTCCAGCGCCTCGATCATGCCTTCGTTCGAATGGCCAAGGCTGTTCACTGCCCAGCCCTGCACGAAATCCAGGTATCGCTTGCCGTTATGGTCCGTCAGCCAGGAACCCTTGCCTTCGGTGAAGACCAGCTCGGGGCGGTTGGTGATGTACATCAGGGATTGGACGGGAAAATCGGCAAATGCCATGGCGGACTCCTGGGTTCGGCGAGTAAGGGGTGAGAGGATCAGACCGGCAAAAACAAAAAGCCACGGGGGTTGCCCGTGGCTTGTCGACCTGAACAGATGCGATGGACGGTCAGCCGCGAGGCACCCTGGGAGGGAGCGACGTACGTGCGCGGCGTCGGAGCATGATCGTGTTCATGTCGGCCAATATAAGGCGCATGCACCCGGGTGTCAAAACCAATTGCGGAAAGTCTGGCAGACCCGGGTGGCATTGTTGTGTCGACGGAACGGCGGGGGGTGGTCAGGCGGCCCCGGCCGGGTGCATGTCGGCCTCGGACGTGAACGAGTCGGCGAAGAACGCGTCCTCGTGCAGCTGGCACTGGGCGGCGAAGTCCGTGCGGGCCGCGTTGACCATCACCGGGGCGCCGCAGGCGTAGACCTCGTGGCCGGACAGGTCCGGATGATCGTCGATCACGGCCTGGTGCACGAAGCCGGTGCGGCCCGCCCAGTTGTCCTCGGCCTGGGCGTTGGAGATCACCGGTACGTACTGGAAGTTCGGCAGGTCGCGCGCCCACTGCTCGCACAGCGCGTGCATGTACAGGTCGGCCGGGCGGCGGCCGCCCCAGTACAGCGTCATCTTGCGGTCGATGCCGGTATAGGCGGCATGCTCGACGATGGCCTTGATCGGCGCGAAGCCGGTGCCGGAGGCCAGCAGGATGATCGGCTTGTCGGAGTCCTCGCGCAGGAAGAAGCTGCCCAGCGGGCCTTCGAAGCGCAGGATGTCGCGCTCCTTCATGGCCGGGGCGCCTTCCTTGGCGCCGAACACGTAGTCGGTGAATGCGCCGCCGGGCATATGGCGGATGTGCAGCTCGATCGGGCCTTCCTCGTGGGGCGGCGTGGCGATGGAGTAGCTGCGGCGCTTGCCGTCACGCAGCAGGAATTCCACGTACTGGCCGGCCAGGTACTGCATGCGCTCGGTGGCGGGCAGTTGCAGGCGGATGGCGATGACGTCGTCCGCCAGGCGCTCCAGCGTGCTCACGCGGCAGGGAATCTTCTTGATGGGGATGTCGCCGGCGCCGTGCACTTCCCGGCACTCGATGGTGATGTCCGAGGTGGCGTTGGCGCAGCAGAACAGCGCGCGGCCTTCGGTCTTTTCCTGCGCCGTCAGCGCCGAGGCGGCATGGTCGCCCTGGACGAAGCTGCCTTCGACCACACGGCCCTTGCAGGAGCCGCAGGCGCCGTTCTTGCAGCCGTAGGGCAGGCCGATGCTGTGGCGCAGGGCCGCGCCGAGGATGGTTTCATCGGCAGCCACCTCGAACTTGTGGCCGCTGGGCATGACGGTTACTTGATAAGCCATAATCAGGTCTATGAGCCAAATTCTGTCGCCGCATGCGGCATTGTCTTACTCCCGGGCGGGTCGCCGCCTGGGCCGTCCGCGCCTGCTGATCGTGGGCTGCGGTGATGTCGGTTCGCGTGTGCTGCGCCTGCTGGCGGCACGCATGCGCGTGTTCGCCGTGACGTCGCAGCCGGCCCGGCGGGCCGAGTTGCGCGCCGCGGGCGCGGTGCCGCTGGTGGCCGATCTGGACCGGCCGGCCACGCTGGCACGGCTGCGCGGACTGGCGGACCGGGTCATCGACCTGGCCCCGCCGCCCGCACAGGGGAGCGGCGATCCGCGCACACGTGCCTTGCTGGCTGCGTTGCGCCGCACGGCATGGCGCCGCGCCCGGTCCGGGCGCATGGCTGCCCACGCCGCCAGCGAGGCCGCCATTCTACCCGAGCGGGGCTGGCACCGCGCGTTTGAGGCGGCGGCCCGGCACCAGTCTGCCGGCGTTTTCGTCTATGCCAGCACGACCGGCGTCTACGGCGACCGGGGCGGCGCCCGCGTTCAGGAATTCGACACCGTGCGTCCGCAGACGCCCCGGGCGCGCCGGCGCGTGGCGGCCGAGTCCGCCGTGCGCCATTTCGGGCGCGATGCGGGCTGGCGCGCCAGCATCGTCCGCATTCCCGGCATCTACGCGGCGGACCGCCTGCCCGTGGCCCGGCTGCACAAGGGCACGCCGGCGCTGGCGCCGCAGGACGACGTCTACACCAGCCATATCCATGCCGACGACCTCGCTCGCACCATGATCGCGGCGCTCTGGCGCGGCCGGCCCCAGCGCGTGGTGCACGCCAGCGACGACACCGAGCTGCGCATGGCCGATTACTTCGACCTCGTGGCGGACCGCCGGGGCCTGCCCCGGCCGCCGCGCATCACCCGCCAGCAGGCGCATGAGGTGATCGAACCGGCACTGCTGAGCTTCATGAGCGAATCGCGCCGGCTCGACAACGGCCGCCTCAAGCGCGAACTGCGGCTGCGGCTTCGCTATCCCACCGTCACGGACTTCTTTGACGCCTGACCCGGCCTGACTGGGTTTGAGGCTCCCCTGGCACACCGCTTGCGATCCATGTCGCCGCGGTGCTGCTGTCTATACAGGATTGTGCACAAGCACCCCATATCGGTGCGAAACAAGGCGTATCCGGCGCTTTTTCGGGGCCTCGCCTAGTGCAAACCCCGCGTTGACTTGTATAGACAGGCATAGCACCATTTGCCCGACCACAAAGGAGCCGACAGCATGACCCTGCACCGCCGCGCAACGCTCGCCGCCATCGCCCTCGCATCCCTCGTCACCACGCTCGCCGCCCCGGCCCACGCGCAGAACACGCCCGTGACGCTCGGCATGAGCGGCTGGACCGGCTTCGCCCCGCTCACGCTCGCTGACAAGGCCGGCATCTTCAAGAAGAACGGCGTGGACGTGGATATCAAGATGATTCCGCAGAAGGACCGCCACCTGGCGCTGGCCTCGGGCGCGATCCAGTGCGCGGCCACCACGGTGGAGACCCACGTGGCGTGGAACGCCAACGGCGTGCCGATCACGCAGATCGTGCAATTGGACAAATCCTATGGCGCGGACGGCCTGGCGGTGCGCGGGGATGTGAAGTCGTTCGCGGACCTCAAGGGCAAGACCATCGGCGTGGATGCGCCGGGCACCGCGCCGTATTTCGGGCTGGCGTGGATGCTCAAGAAGAACGGCATGACGCTCAAGGACGTGAAGCTGACCACGCTGTCCCCGCAGGCCGCCGCGCAGGCCTTCGTGGCCGGCCAGAACGATGGTGCGATGACCTACGAGCCGTATCTGTCGACGGTGCGTGCCAATCCGGACAAGGGCAAGATCCTCGCCACCACGCTCGACTACCCGATGGTGACCGACACCCTCGGCTGCGCGCCGAAATGGCTCAAGGACAACCCGAAGGCTGCCCAGGCGCTGGTGGACAGCTACTTCGAGGCCCTTGAGATGATTCGTAAGGACCCGGCCAAGTCGAACGAGATCATGGGCGCCGCGGTCAAGCAGACCGGCGAGCAGTTCGCCAAGTCGTCGGCCTACCTGCGCTGGCAGGACAAGGCGGCCAATCGCACCTTCTTCGCGGGCGAGCTGGCCAGCTTCAGCAAGGAGGCCGCGGCCGTGCTGCTCGATATTGGCGTGATCCGGCAGACGCCGGACGTGACCACGCTCTATGACGCCCGATTCCTCAAGTAAGCCGGAGGCCGCCATGACCCAGGTGACGCAGGTTTCCACGCCCGCCGGCCGCATGCCCGCGCCGGCCGCCAGTGCAAGCGGCGCCGGCGACGACAGCGCCCCGCGCCGCCGCCATCCGTGGCTGTCGCCGCTGGTGCCGGTGGGCGGCCACGCGCGCTGGCTGCTCGGCCTGTCGTTCTTCGCCGTCTTCTTCGCGCTGTGGGCGGCGGTCACGCTGGGCGGCTTCGTGCCGCGTACCTTCCTGGCCGATCCGCTGACCATGGCGCGCGAAGGCGTGACCCTGTTCACGCAATACAACTTCCTCGGCGACATCGGCATGACGGTGTGGCGCGTGGTGGGCGGCTTCGTGCTGGCCGCCGTGCTGGCCGTGCCGCTCGGCATCTTCATGGGCGCGTACAAGGCGGCGGAGGCGTTCTTCGAGCCCTTCGTCTCGTTTTGCCGCTACCTGCCGGCCTCGGCCTTTATCCCGCTGCTGATCCTCTGGGCCGGCATCGGCGAGACGCAGAAGCTGCTGGTCATCTTCATCGGCTCGTTCTTTCAGATTGTGCTGATGGTGGCGGTGACGGTGGGCGGGGCCCGCAAGGATCTGGTGGAGGCGGCCTACACGCTCGGCGCCACGCCGCGCGGCATCGTGCGGCGCGTGTTGATTCCGGGCGCGGCGCCGGAGATCGCCGAGATCCTGCGGCTGGTGCTGGGCTGGGCCTGGACCTATGTGATCGTGGCCGAGCTGATCGGCTCGTCGTCCGGCATCGGCCACATGATCACGGACAGCCAGGCGCTGCTCAACACCGGGCAGATCATCTTCGGGATCATCGTCATCGGCTGCATCGGGCTGGTGTCCGACCTCGTCTTCAAGCTGGCCAACCAGCGCCTGTTTCCGTGGAGTTCGATCAAATGAGCGCGCTGTCGATCCAGCAGGTTTCTCGTACGTTTTCGAATCCGCGCGGTGGCGTCACGCAGGCGCTGCTGCCGGTGGACTTCGACGTGCGGGACAACGACTTCGTGACCATCCTCGGCCCCTCGGGCTGCGGCAAGTCCACGCTGCTGCGCATCGTGGCGGGGCTGGACACGCCTTCGGGCGGGCGCGTGCTGCTCGACGGCCAGCCGGTGGCCGGCCCGGGCGCCGATCGCGGCATGGTGTTCCAGTCGTACACGCTCTTTCCGTGGCTGACCATCGAGCAGAACGTGCGCTTTGGCCTGCGCGAGCGCGGCATGAGCGCGGCGGACCAGAAGGAACGCAGCGACTATTTCATGGCCCGCGTGGGGCTGCGCGGCTTCGAGCATCACTATCCGAAGCAGCTCTCGGGCGGCATGCAGCAGCGCACGGCGATTGCGCGGGCGCTGGCCAACGACCCCAAGATCCTGCTGCTCGATGAGCCGTTCGGCGCGCTGGACAACCAGACCCGCGTGCTGATGCAGGAGCTGCTGCTGGGCATCTGGGAGTCGGCGCGCAAAACGGTATTATTCGTCACGCACGATATCGACGAGGCCATCTTCATGGCCAACCGCGTGGCGGTGTTTTCCGCCAGGCCGGGTCGGATCAAGAGCGAGATCGCGGTGGATTTCCCCCATCCGCGCCATTACACGATCAAGACTTCGCCCGAGTTCTCCGCGCTGAAGGCGCGGCTGACCGAGGAAATTCGTGCCGAGGCCATGGCCGCGGCCGAGCACTGACCGCCATGAATCACCCCGCTGCCGGCTCCACCCCCGCCAACCCCTCCACGCCTTCGGCCCCTTCCGCGCTCTACCAGCAGGTGAAGGAGTACATCGCCCGCCAGATCCAGAGCGGCGCGTGGCAGCCGGGAGACCGCGTGCCGTCGGAGCAGGAACTGGTGACCCGCTTCTCGGTCTCGCGCATGACCGTCAACCGGGCGCTGCGCGAGCTGTCGGAGCAGGGCAGGGTGGTGCGCGTGGCCGGCGTCGGCACCTTCGTGGCCGAGCACAAGCCGCAATCGACCCTGCTGTCGGTGGTCAACCTGCAGGACGAGATCCGCATGCGCGGCCACGACTATGCGTGCGATGTGATCCTGGTGGAGCGCGTCTCGGCGTCGATCGAGGTGGCGGCGGCGCTCGAGCTGCGCACCGGCGAGTCGGTCTATCACTCGGTCTGCGTGCATCGCGAGGACGGCGTGCCGGTGCAGCTGGAAGACCGCTACGTCAATCCGCGCGTGGCGCCGGACTTCATCACACAGGACTTCCGCGATACGCAGCCCGGTGAATACCTGCTGCGCAACGTGCCTTACGACCAGGTGGAACACGTGGTCGATGCGATTGCCGCCACCCCCGAGCAGGCCGCGCAACTGGAAATGCCGCCGACCCAGCCGTGCCTGCTGCTCACGCGGCGCACGTGGACGAGTGGCGTGCCGGTCACGTTCGTGCGCTGCCTGCATCCGGGCAACCGCTATCGCCTCGGCAGCCGCTTCCGCGCCGACGGCAATCCGGCCTTCGGCTAAAACTGAGTAGCTGGGGCTAGTTAGTACTGGCCTTCGGCCCCCATTTTCGACTAACCTGTATAGACAGGCTCATACAACTGATTTTAGAACGCGGTTGAGCCGATTCTCAAAAGATCCAACAGGACGATGCAGCACATGACAGCCATTTCTGATTCCCGCCTCGATTCCCGCCCCGTACTGACGCTGGACCCCGGCCACGTCTCCCTGGCCGACCTGCGCCGCATCTATCGGGGCGAAGTGCGCCTGGCGATGGCGGACGCGGCCTGGGCCGGCGTGCGCGCGGCGCAGGCCACCGTGCAGGACATCATCGACGCCGACGCCGTGGTCTACGGCATCAACACCGGCTTCGGCAAGCTGGCCCAGTCGCGCATTCCGCATGACAAGCTGGCCGAGCTGCAACGCAACCTCGTGCTCTCCCACAGCGTGGGCACCGGCCCGGACCTCGCGGCGGACACCGTGCGCCTGATCCTGGCGATGAAGGCCATCAGCCTCGCGCGCGGTCATTCGGGCGTGCGCCCGGCCGTGATCGAGGCGCTGCTGGCGCTGGCCAACCACGGCGTCACGCCGTGCATCCCGGCCAAGGGCTCGGTGGGCGCCAGCGGCGACCTCGCCCCGCTGGCGCATATGTCGTGCACGCTGATCGGCGTGGGCGATGTCTATATAGATAGCCGCCGCGTGCCGGCCGCGCAGGGGCTGGCCCACGCCGGGCTGGAGACCTTCGCGCTCGGTCCCAAGGAAGGGCTGGCGCTGCTGAACGGCACGCAGGTGTCCACGGCGCTGGCGCTGGCCGGCCTGTTCGCCGCCGAAGACGCCTTCGCGGCCGGGCTGGTGGCCGGAGCGCTTTCGCTCGAGGCCATCAAGGGGTCGGTCAAGCCATTCGATGCGCGCATCCACGCCGCGCGCGGCCAGGTCGGCCAGATCGAGGTGGCCGGCGCGGTGCGGGCGATGCTCGACGGCAGCGAGATCGTCGATTCCCACAAGGGCTGCGGCCGCGTGCAGGACCCGTACTCGATCCGCTGCCAGCCGCAGGTGATGGGCGCCTGCCTGGACAACCTGACCCATGCCGCGCGCATCCTGCGCATCGAGGCCAACGCGGCGTCGGACAACCCGCTGGTCTTCCCCGAGCAGGGCGACGTGGTCTCGGGCGGCAACTTCCACGCCGAGCCGGTGGCCTTCGCCGCCGACATCCTCGCGCTGGCTATCGCCGAGATTGGCGCGATTTCCGAACGCCGGCTGGCGCTGCTGCTCGATACCGGGCTGTCCGGCCTGCCGCCGTTCCTGGTGCGCGATGGCGGCCTGCACTCCGGTTTCATGATCGCGCAGGTGACGGCGGCGGCACTCGCTTCAGAGAACAAGTCGCTCTCGCATCCGTCCAGCGTGGACAGCCTGCCCACCTCCGCCAACCAGGAAGACCATGTGTCGATGGCCACCTACGGCGCGCGCCGGCTTGGCGAGATGGCGGCCAACACGGCGGTGATCGTCGGCATCGAGGCGATGGCCGCCGCGCAGGGCATCGAGTTCCACCGGCCGCTGAAGTCGTCGCCGCTGGTGGAGCAGGAACTGGCGCGCATCCGCGCCCGCGTGGACTTTGTCGAGGGCGACCGCTACCTCGCGCCCGACATCGAGGCCATGAAGCAATGGGTTGTGCAGGGCGATGCCGGGGCCGGCTGGCCCGAGGCCGTGCGCGCGATCCTGCCGACCAATGCCAGCTGATACCAGCCGTCGATCCCTATCTGACAAATTCGAATCTCCCAGCACGGAGCCCCCGACCATGAACGCTAACGAACGCCAATTCGACACTCCCCAGCGCGGCCAGCGCGAAATCCGCGCACCGCACGGCAGCCAGCTGCATTGCAAGAACTGGCTGATCGAGGCCGCCTACCGGATGATCCAGAACAACCTCGACCCCGACGTGGCCGAGCGCCCGCAGGACCTGGTGGTCTACGGCGGCATCGGCAAGGCCGCGCGCAACTGGGAATGCTTCGACGCCATCCTGGACAGCCTGCGCCGCCTGGGCGAGGACGAATCGCTGCTGGTGCAGTCAGGCAAGCCGGTGGGCATTTTCCGCACACACGCTGACGCGCCGCGCGTGCTGATCGCCAACTCCAACCTCGTGCCGCACTGGGCCAACTGGGACAAGTTCAATGAGCTGGACCGCGCCGGACTGATGATGTACGGCCAGATGACCGCCGGCTCGTGGATCTATATCGGCACGCAGGGCATCGTGCAGGGCACCTTCGAGACCTTTGTCGAGGCCGGCAACCAGCACTTCGGCGGCGACCTCGCCGGCAAGTGGATCCTGACGGCCGGGCTGGGTGGCATGGGCGGCGCGCAGCCGCTGGCTGGCGTGCTGGCCGGGGCCTGCGTGCTGGCCATCGAGTGCCAGGAGTCGCGCATCGACTTCCGCCTGCGCACGCGCTATGTGGACAAGAAGGCCACCACGCTGGACGAGGCGCTGGCCATGATCGCCGACGCCACCGCGAAGAAGGAGGCCATCTCGGTGGGCCTGCTCGGCAACGCGGCAGAGATCGTGCCGGAGCTGGCGCGCCGCGCCCAGGCCGGCGGCATGCGCCCGGACATCGTCACCGACCAGACTTCGGCGCATGACCTCGTCAACGGCTACCTGCCCGAAGGCTGGACCGTGGCGCAGTGGGAAGACCTGCGCCAGCGCGACCCGAAGGCGGTGGAAGCCGCCGCGCGCGCGTCCATCGTCAAGCATGTGAAGGCGATGCTGGCCTTCAAGGAGATGGGCGTGCCGACGCTGGACTACGGCAACAACATCCGCCAGGTGGCTTTCGACGAGGGCGTGAAGAACGCGTTCGATTTCCCGGGCTTCGTGCCGGCCTATATCCGCCCGCTGTTCTGCCGTGGCAAGGGGCCGTTCCGCTGGGTGGCGCTGTCGGGCGACCCGGAAGACATCTACAAGACCGACGCCAAGATGAAGGAGCTGTTCCCCGAGGACAAGCACCTGCACCGCTGGCTGGACATGGCGCGTGACCGCATCGCCTTCCAGGGCCTGCCGGCGCGGATCTGCTGGGTGGGTTTGGACGAGCGCCATCGCGCCGGGCTGGCGTTCAACGAGATGGTGAAGTCGGGCGAACTCAAGGCGCCCATCGTGATTGGGCGCGATCACCTCGACTGCGGCTCGGTGGCCTCGCCGAACCGCGAGACCGAGGCCATGCGCGACGGTTCCGACGCCGTGTCAGACTGGCCGCTGCTCAACGCGCTGCTGAACACTGCCGGCGGCGCCACCTGGGTCAGCCTGCACCATGGCGGCGGGGTGGGCATGGGCTTCTCGCAGCATGCCGGCGTGGTGATCGTCTGCGATGGCACGGACGCCGCCGCGAAGCGCATCGAACGTGTACTCTGGAATGATCCGGCCACGGGTGTCATGCGTCATGCCGATGCCGGTTACGAGAGCGCCATCGCCTGCGCCCGGGAGAAGGGCCTGGACCTGCCGATGGTAAAAGGTTGAAGGGTTGAACGCTTGAAAGGTTGAAGCGAGCATGAAGGAACTGGAGCCAGGAGTGGCACCGGGTGTGACGCGGTTTGCCCTCGACGCCATCGCCCCCACGCCGTGGAAGAACGGCGGCGGCACCACGCGCGAGATCGCCGTGTGGCCGCCGGGCGCGGGCATGGACGCCTTCGCGTGGCGCGTGAGCGTGGCGGACATCGTTGCCGATGGGCCGTTCTCGGCCTTTCCCGGCATCGACCGCCAGATCGCGCTGCTGGAAGGCGCCGGCGTGCATCTGCAGGCCCACGACGATTCGTTCTGCCACAAGCTCACGGCCATCGGCGAGCCATTCGGGTTTGCCGGCGATACGGCCGTGCACGCCACGCTGGTGGAGGGCCCCACGCGCGATTTCAACGTGATGGCGCGGCGCGGGGTGTGCCACGCCGACGTGGCCCTGCAGCGCCAGCCGTTCGAGGTGGAAACCGGCAACGATGCCGTGATGGTGTTAGTGATCCGGGGCGAATGGCGCAGTGCCGATGGCCTGTCGCTGCGGGACGGCGAGGGCCTGCTGGTGTCCGCCGGGGCTGGCGGCGCGTCGGGCCGGCTGGCGCTGGCGCCCGCTGAAATCTCCGCGCTGTGCCTGCGCGTATTGCTGCAAATGGAGCCTGCTCAATGACGATTTCCCACGCGCCATCCGCCGATGGCGTCTGGCACCACTGCCACCTGCTGCCCGAGCCCGGGCAGGACACGGCGCTGCGCGATGGCGCCATCGTCGTGGCCGATGGCCGCATCGTCTGGCTCGGCACCCACGCGGCGCTGCCGGACACCTATCGCCACCTGCCGCGCCACGACGCCGGCGGGGCGTGGATCACCCCCGGCCTGGTCGATTGCCATACCCATCTGGTCTATGGCGGCCAGCGTGCCGACGAGTTCGCGATGCGGCTGGCCGGTGCCAGCTACGAGGAGATCGCCCGGGCCGGCGGCGGCATCGTCTCCACGGTACGCGCCACGCGCGAGGCCGACGAGGACACGCTGTTCGCCCAGGCCGCCGGGCGGCTGCGGCCGCTTTTGGCCGAAGGCGTGACCGCCATCGAGATCAAGTCCGGTTACGGGCTCTCGCTGGACGCCGAGCGCAAGCAGTTGCGCGTGGCGCGCCGGCTCGGCACGGCCTTCGGCGTCACCGTCCACACCACCTTCCTGGGCGCGCACGCGCTGCCGCCCGAGTACGCGGGCCGGGCGGATGACTATATCGATCTGGTCTGCGACACCATGCTGCCGGCGCTGGCCGGGGAAGGGCTGGTCGATGCCGTGGATGCGTTCTGCGAGGGCATCGGCTTCTCGCCCGCGCAGACCAGGCGCGTGTTCGAGGCCGCCGCGCGCCATGGCCTGCCCGTCAAGCTCCATGCCGAGCAGCTGAGCAACCTCGGCGGCGCGGCGCTGGCGGCGAGCCATCAAGCGCTGTCCGCCGACCATCTCGAACATCTGGACGAGGCCGGCGTGCGCGCCATGGCGGCTGCCGGCACGGTGGCCGTGCTGCTGCCGGGCGCCTACTACTTCCTGCGTGATACCCACCTGCCGCCGCTGGCGCTGCTGCGCGAGCACGGCGTGCGGATTGCGCTGGCGACCGACCATAACCCGGGCACCTCGCCAACCACCTCGCTGCTGCTGATGATGAACATGGCCTGCACGCTGTTCCGCATGACCGTGCCCGAGGTGCTGGCCGGGGTGACCACCCACGCGGCGCACGCGCTGGGCGCGGCGGACCGGCACGGCACGCTCGCCGCCGGGCGCGTGGCGGACTTCGTGCTGTGGCAGGTGGCCACGCCGGCCGAGCTGGCGTACTGGTTCGGCCGCAATCCCTGCGCGGCAGTGGTGCGGCAGGGGCGGATTTATCCGACCGAAACCGGCGCGGGAGCTAAGGCATGAGCGCCGGTCACCTCTTCGCGCCATCGGCCCTCCTGCCCGAAGGCTGGGAGCGCAACGTCCGCCTGGGCTGGGATGCGCAGGGCCGGCTGACCGAGGTCACGCCCGACGCTGCCGCCGCCCCGGGAGACGAGCACGCGGCTGGCCCGGTGCTGCCGGGCATGCCCAACCTTCACTCGCACGCGTTCCAGCGCGGCTTTGCCGGGCTGACCGAGTACCGCAGCATCGCGGCAGACGAAGACCCGGCCGGCGGGGACTCGTTCTGGAGCTGGCGCGCGCTGATGTACCGCTTCGCGCTGCGGCTTTCGCCGGACGCGCTGGAGGCCATCGCCACCCAGCTCTATATAGAGATGCTGCGCGCCGGCTATACCAGCGTCTGCGAATTTCATTACGTCCATCATGACCCGGCGGGCCAGCCGTACGCCACGCCCGCCGAGATGTCGCTGCGGCTGCTGCGCGCGGCGCGCCGGGCCGGCATCGGCATGACGCTGCTGCCGGTGCTGTACCAGACCGCCGGCTTCGGCGGCAAGCCGGCGCAGGCGGACCAGCGGCGCTTCCTGCACGGGACGGATGCCATGCTGGCGCTGCTTGGCGACCTTGCCCCGGCCTGCGCCGAGCACGGCGCGCGGCTCGGGCTGGCGCCGCATTCGCTGCGCGCGGTGCCGCCGGAGAGCCTGGCCCGCGCCGTGGCCGGGCTGCACGCGATGGACGCCACCGCGCCGGTGCATATCCACATCGCCGAACAGCAGAAGGAGGTGGATGACTGCCTGGCCTGGTGCGGCGTGCGGCCGGTGGAGTGGCTGCTCGACCACGCGCCGGTCGATGCGCGCTGGTGCCTGATCCACGCCACGCATATGGATTGGGACGAGCGCCGGCGGCTGGCCCACAGCGGCGCGGTGGCCGGCATCTGCCCGACTACCGAGGCCAATCTGGGCGATGGCGTGTTCGACGCCGCGCCTTACCTCGCCCAGCAGGGCGCGTGGGGCATCGGCTCGGACAGCCACGCGAGCGTAAGCGTGGCGGAAGAACTACGAACCTTCGAATACGGCCAGCGGTTGGGGCTGCAACGGCGCAATGTGCTGGCTTCCGCGCAGCATGCCCAGGTGGCGGACCGGCTCTGGCTCGAAGCCGTGGCAGGCGGCGCCCGCGCGGCGGCGCGCGCCGTGGCCGGGCTGGCAGTGGGCCAGCAGGCCGATTTCCTTGTGCTGGACGGTGCCCACGCCACGCTGGCGGGGCTGGACGGCCCACGCGCGCTGGCGACCCACGTGTTCGCCAGTCACGGGCATGAGACACTAGCGGAGGTCCGCACCGCCGGCATCCGCCGGGTGCAGCATGGGTCGCATCCGCAACAGGCGGAGGCAGCCCGGTTGTTCGCCGCCACGCGCGCCGGCCTGCTGGCCGACTGATTCCCTGAAGCAGCCCCCCTGGATCACGATGTCTTTCTCCACCGATACCCCCGCTTTCACCCTGCATCGCGGCACGCGCCCGCTGCTGGTGTCGATGCCGCACGTCGGCACGTACCTGCCCGCGCCGCTGGCCGCCCGCCTCACGGCCGAGGCGCGCACCGTGCCCGATACCGACTGGCACATGGACCGGCTCTACGCATTCGCGCGCGAGCTGGGCGCTTCCGTGCTGATGGCCACCCATTCGCGCTACGTGGTGGACCTGAACCGCCCGCCCGATAACGCCAACCTGTACCCGGGCCAGGACACCACGGGCCTGTGCCCGGTCGACACCTTCGACAAGACGCCGGTCTACGCCGATGGCTCGAACGGCCCCGACGACGCCGAGATCGCCCAGCGCCGCGACGCGATCTGGCATCCGTACCACACTGCCCTGCAGGACGAACTGAAGCGCCTGAAGACCGAGCACGGCACCATCGCCCTGTGGGACGCCCACTCGATCCGCTCGGTGCTGCCGCGCTTCTTCGAAGGCAAGCTGACCGACTTCAACCTCGGTTCGGCGGACGGCGCCAGCTGCGACAAGGGCCTGGCGGCCGATGTGCTGGCGATTGCCAGCGCGGTGCCGGCGCACACCGCCGTGCTCAATGGCCGCTTCAAGGGTGGCTACATCACGCGCCAGTACGGCGACCCGGCCAACGGCGTGCACGCGATCCAGCTTGAGCTGACGCAGTCGTCGTACATGGAAGAGGTCTACCCGTTTGCCTACGACCCGTCCAAGGCGGGCGCCATCCAGCCCGCCATCCGGCAGATGCTGGAGACCGTGCTGGGGTTTGTGGAGGCGCGTTAAGCCACTATCGCTCGGGGAGGTTTGCATTCCCATTGCAATGAGGAAGTCGCCCCGAGCGATTCCATTGGTTCGGTCGCATTCAAGAGAATTGCTATAGACGTTGGTGATCGCATTACGTCAGCCTTTTGGCTTCTGCCAGAAAGGGAGACGTAAGGTGAAGCAAAACGACGCGCCGAATGCAAGGCCATGCAGGCACATCCTGCATACGGATCCACCTCTCTACGTGTTCGTCACGTACTGCCCGCAGCACTGTCAACCGGACTTCGTCCGGGCCTCCTGCGAAGCCATCGACGAGACGTATCACGGGCGTCCTGGTAACGCCCTCACCTTGACATCGGTCGACGTCAAGCCAGCACAAGGCCAGCACAAGGCCAGCACAAGGCCAGCACAAGGCCGACCATAGGGACACCGCGACGGCGTCGGCAGATCATGTCACGCTGATCGGCCCGAACATGACCAATGAAGCTCCCTCGCGCTTGCGCGCGCCAGGCATCCCGCATGCATCACGAACGCAGACAACGTGGCGGGGTATGTTGTCGAGCATGGCCCGATCCCTGATAGCTTTGGCGTTGGTATGCGGTAGCGCCATCGCATTGGCATGCAAGCCGGGCGAGCAGTTCAACGCGAGGTTTTCCACCGAGGCCGATCAGTTAGCCGGTGCGGAGGCTGGCAGGCTAGGTGCCTGGGTTGCGGAGATGCAGCGCAGCTACCCAAAACGCGATCTGTTCATCCTGGTGAGCTATGTAAAGGAACGGGGAGCATCCGAGGCCATTGCGAAGCGGCGCGCCGACTGGATAAAGGATTTCCTTGTCAGCATGGGCGAGGAGCCGAAGACCATCGTCTACGGCGGGGCGACGGTGCGCCTGAATCCGACAGGGCGGGACTACAGCGGTGCCACCGATTCGTCGGTAGCCATAGAATTTGGGCCGGGGTGCCCGAATCGATGCTGCAAAGCGAAGAGCGAGTAGGGCGCTTCGCCGGAGGGAATGGGCGGGGCAATCCCCCGCCCATTCCCTCTACTTCTTCGTCACCTTCGCATCGGCCTTGTTGCCGGTCGCCTCGTTGTACCGTTTGACGTATTCCTCGAACAGTTTCCGGATCGAGCGGCCGATCTTCACGTAGTCCGATTCGTTCAGGTTCGCCAGCGACACCCGGCCAGACGGGTGGCGCGTGCCGAAGCCCCGGCCCGGCAGCAGCACCACGCCAGCTTCCTCCGCCAGGCGGAACAGCAGTTCCACGGGCTCGGCCGAGTCCAGCACCCACTTCACGAACTCGGGCCCGATGGCCTTGCCGCCGAGCTGTTCGATGTCGAGCAGCGTGTAGTAATCCACCGCATTCGGATCGTCGGCGTTCTCCGGCGCGATGCCGATCTCGCGGAACAGGGCGGCCTTGCGGTTGCGGATCAGCCGCTTCATGGCCTGCTTGTAGGCGTCCGGCGTGTCCATCAGCGAGAACAGCGAGAACAGCACCATTTGCACCTGCTGCGGCGTGGAGAGCCCTGCCGTGTGGTTCAGCGCCACGGTGCGGCTGTCCGCCACGATGCGGTCGATGAACTTGAGCTGGTCCGGTGTGGTGGTGATGGAGTTGTAGCGCTTGTGCAGTGCCTTGCGCTGCGCCTCCGGCAGCTTGGCCAGCTGCTCGTCGAAGATGTTCTCGCGGTGCGTGGCAATCACGCCCAGCCGCCAGCCTGTGGCGCCGAAATACTTCGAGAACGAGTACACCAGGATGGTGTTGCGCGGGCAGAGCGCGAACAGCGAGACGAAGTTATCGGCAAAGGTGCCGTACACGTCATCGGTGAGGATGATCAGGTCCGGGCGGGACTCGACGATGGAGGCCAGGTACTCCAGGCTTTCGTCGCTCATCCGCACGGACGGCGGGTTGCTCGGGTTGACCAGGAAGAACGCCTTGACCTTGGGGTCGCGCAGCTTGTCCAACTCCTGCTTGGAGTACTGCCAGCCCGCTTTCGGGTCGGCATCGACCATCAACTCCACCAGCTGGTAGTCGTTCAGCTCGGGGATCTCGATGTACGGCGTGAAGATCGGCATGCCCAGCGCGATGGTGTCGCCGGCCTTGATCAAGTGGTTCTCGCGGAACGAGTTGAACAGGTAGGTCATGGCGGCCGTGCCGCCTTCCACCGCGAACAGGTCGAACTCGCCGATGAACGGATGGCTGCCGATCATCTCCTTGCGGATGTACTGGCCGACGACGACCTCGGACAGCTTCAGCATGCGGTCCGGCACGGGGTAGTTGCAGGCCAGGATGCCTTCGCACATCTCGTACAGGAAATCCCCGGCATTGAGGCCGAGCTGGTCGCGCACGTAGGACACCGCGCCGGCCAGGAACTTCACCCCGGGCACATCCTCGAATTCGCGCGCGAACAGGTCGAAGCGTTCCTCGATGCCGGCCCGCCGCGGAAAGCCGCCCACGCCCTCGGGCATGTACGAGAACGACCGCTCCGACTCGCGCATGGCGAACAGCCCAAGCTGCCAGAAGCCATGGCGCGGCACGGTGGCCAGGAAGTTCGGATTGCCGCGCCCCGCGTTGAGCATCAGGCGGTTGGCGTCGCCGCTGGCCAGCTGGATCAGTTCGTCCTTGAGTTCGAACGGCGAGAGGCTGGAGAGTTTTGCAAGATCCGGTTTGCTCATCAATCGCTCCTTCAGGAAATCAGACCAGTCCGACCACGAGCGGACCCAGCAGGGTCAGCAGCACGTTGGCCAGCGCGTAGGTGATGGCGAACGGCACGGTGGGCACCGGGCTTTCCGCCTTGTCCAGAATGCCGCCGAAGGCCGGGTTGGCGCTGCGCGAGCCGGACAGCGCGCCAGCCAGCAGCGCGGCGTTGTCGTAGCGCAGCACATAGCGGCCGAACAGCATGGTCAGGAACAGCGGCAGCAGGGTAACCACGGCGCCGAGCAGGAAGATGGTCAGCCCGCTGTCGCGCAATGTGTGCACCGCCTGGAGGCCCGAGTTGATGCCGACGATGGCCACGAAGGCGGCCAGGCCGAAGTCCTTCAGCAGCTGGCACGCGGCAGTCGGCATGGCGCCGTACATCGGATGTTTGGACCGCGCCCAGCCGAACACCAGGCCGGACAGCAGCGCGCCGCCGCCCGAGCCCAGCGTGAGCGGGATATCGCCGATCCGCACCATCAGCAGGCCGATCAGCAGCCCCACCAGCACGCCGGCGCCGAAGTAGACGAAATCGGTTTTCTCGCTCGGCACCAGCTCGTAGCCGGCGCGCTCGGCGGCGCGCTTGGTGTCCGCCGGGGTGCCGTAGAAGGTGATGATGTCGCCGTGCTGGAGCTTCAGGTCCGGCAGGATCGGCAGCGTGTGGTCGTAGCGCTCGATGCGCTCCAGGTACACGCCGTGACGCATCTCGCGCTCCACGCCGGCCACGATCTCGCCCAGCGCCTTGTTGTTCATGCCCTTGGCCGTGAACACCGCGCGGCGGGTCTGCATGACCATGCCCATGCCCTCCGCGTCGGGAATTTCCTCGCCGATCTGGAGCGCCGTGGGCACCATGGCGTCGCGCCGGCCCACCAGCAGCACGATGTCGCCCTCGTGCAGCACGGTGTCCTGCCTGAACTCGAGCGCCTTGCCGCCACGCTGGATCTTCTCCACCGTGACAAGATCCTCGCCGCTCATCTCGATCTGGGCTACGGTCTGGCCTGCCGCCCCGGCCACGCGGAACAGCCGGCCCACCAGCCGCGGCAGCGCGCCCGCCTGGCCCGGCCCGAACTGTGGCAGGCCGCCGTGCATGGCCGCCTCCACCTTCCTGGAGTCGGTCTTCAGGTCGCTGCCCATGAAGCGCGGCAGGATATTCACGCAGACGATGATCGCGCCGAGCGAGCCGAACACATAGGTCACCGCGTAGCCGATGGCGACGTTGGCCTGCATGATCTTCACCTGGTCCGGCGGCAGACCGAGCTTGGTAATGGCGTCCCCGGCCGTGCCGATGATGGCGGACTGGGTCATGCCGCCCGCCGCCAGCCCCGCCGCGATGCCCTTGTCGAGGTGGAAGATCTTGGCCAGCACCACCACCGTGACCAGCCCCGCCACGGCCATGAACACCGCCATGGCAATCTCGCGCAGCGAACTGCGGTTGAGCGAGTTGAAGAACTGCGGGCCGCTTTCATAGCCCACCGCGTAGATGAAGACCGCGAACATCACGGCCTTCACGCCGTTGTCGATCTCCACGCCCACCTGGCTGATGACCACGGCCGCCAGCAATGAGCCGGCCACGCCACCCAGCTGGAACTTGCCGAATGTGATCTTGCCGATGGCGTACCCGACCGCCAGCGACAGGAACAGCGCCGACTCGGGTGATTTCTGGAAGATGGTGTGCAACCAATCCATGGGGCCTCCTGAAACGCGACACAGGGTCAAGAGTTGACGGGGAACGACAGGGGAGGTGTGCGGCGCGCGGGAGGCGAACCGGGAGGGCGGGGGAAATCCATGGCGCGGCGGGGGCTCCTCGTCGGACGCCTGCCGGGGGCGGCAGACGTGGAGGATTATCCGCTTGGCCCTATTCAGCCTGTACTGAATTGTTTTGAATGCGTATTAAACGCATTGGGGGGATGTGACGAATCGGACGCCGCGCCGGGGGGTGGCGCCGGCGCCGCAATCATTACTTGCCGCTGGCGAGCCGCTCCTGGATATGCTGGGCGCGCTGGGCCGAGCCCGGGTGCGAACTCAGCATGCTGGACTGCCCGCCATCGAGCGTGGCCATCTTCTGGAACGCGGTGACCAGGGCCTGGCGATTGGCGCCATTCTTGGTCAGCAGGTCGAACGAGTAGTCGTCGGCGGCGCTTTCCTGGCGCTGCGAGAACTGCGCGTTGACGAACTGCTCGCCGATGGCGGCCAGTTGCGACGAGGACAGCGCGGTCAGCGTGGCGTTGCCGGTAGCGCCGAGCAGCCCGCGCGCGGCGGCGGTGGTGTAGGCCACCTGCATGGCCGACTTGGTGTGGCCGAGCGCCACGTGGCCCACCTCGTGGCCGAGCACGCCGCGGACCTCGTCGTCGGTCATCATGTCCATCAGCCCGCTGTAGACGCGCACGCAGCCGTTGGCCATGGCCCAGGCGTTGACGTCCTTGGTCACGTAGACCTTGGCGTCCAGCGGCAGGCCGGTGTTCTGCAGGCCGCTCATCACGGTGGCGAGCCGCTTGGTGTACGGGCTGTCCGGCGGGGCGAGCGTGTTCTTCTTGTCCATCTCGGCGCAGGACTGGTCGGAGAGCTGCTTGACGCTCATGTCGGAGAGCGTGGCGGCGGTGAACAGGCTGCCGCCGGCCTGCGTCAGGCTGTCCATGTTGGCGCCGGCACAGCCGGCGAGCAGCAGCGCGCAGCCAAGGGCCGCGCTGGCCGCAGTGGCGGGGGCGGTGAAGCGGTTCATAGTCTTCCCTGATTCGTCAAATGTCATGTCTTGCAGACAACATCCGCGGGGGATGCGGCGCAGGGAAAGGATAGGCAAGCCGGCGGGGGGCTGGCTAGTGGAGTTCGTCCGACATGGCAGGCGGCGCGGGCGCCTCAGGTATACCGCTCGTGCAGCACCATCACGGAGAGCCGCTTGTTCTTCCAGTACATGTCGTGGATGCGCGGGCGCAGCAGCTGGAGCGCGTCCGCATCCACCGCGTGGAAGGTCAGCATGACCGAGGGGCGCGAGCCGTCGCCCTCGATATGCTCGATCTCGTCCGGCGCCGGAATGCCGTACTTGGCGAGGAAGGCGAGCAGTTCTTCGTCCGAGGTGCCGTCCGGCACGTTGGTCAGCATGAATAGGGCCATGATCGCGCCTCCTGGCGGAACCGGGTGAATGGCGGGTCGGCGGCGCCCGCACTCGAACCTTAGCCCCACGCGCCGCGCGCGGCAACCGGGGCGGGCCCAAAGGCCAATCTGTTTCCGATTGCCTCCGCCCGGCATAGCCACCACACTGTAAGTGGAATGCTCCCTGTTTCTCCCCTGCCACAGGAGGGCCGCGCATGAGCAAGTCATCGAAGAAGGGCAAGCGCGATGAAGCGCTGCACGACACCCCGGAGCCCACGCCGGACGCCCCGCCGCCGCCGCAGGCGGATGGCGCGCGCATGTCGAACAAGGACTATCTCGCGGCGCTGCGCGAACTCCATGTGGAGCTGGTCAAGCTCCAGCAGTGGGTGGTGCACAGCGGCAGCAAGATCTGCATCGTCTTCGAGGGGCGCGACGGCGCCGGCAAGGGCGGCACGATCAAGGCGCTGACCGAGCGCGTAAGCCCGCGCATCTTCCGCGTGGTGGCGCTGCCCGCCCCGACCGAGCGCGAGAAAAGCCAGATGTATCTGCAGCGCTACCTGCCGCACCTGCCGGCCGCCGGCGAGGTCGTCATCTTCGACCGCAGCTGGTACAACCGCGCCGGCGTGGAGCGCGTGATGGGCTTCTGCACGCCGGAAGAGGTGGATACCTTCCTGCGCTCGGTGCCGCTGGTGGAGCGCGCCATCGTCGCCTCCGGCGTGATCCTGATCAAGTACTGGCTGGAGGTCAGCCAGGCCGAGCAGACCCGGCGGCTCCAGGCGCGCATCCACGATGGCCGCAAGACCTGGAAGCTGACCGGCATGGACCTGAAGTCCTACAGCCGCTGGTACGACTATTCGCGTGCGCGCGACGCCATGTTCGCCGCCACGGACACCCCCGACACGCCCTGGTATGTGGCCGACTCGAACGACAAGCGGCGCGCGCGCCTGAACATCATCAGTGACCTGCTGGACAAGATTCCGTACCAGGCGCCGGCGCGCAAGGCGCCCAAGCTGCCCGCGCGCCAGAAGCGCGGCGGCTACCGGGAGTCTGACCACCCGTTCCGCCATATCGCCGCGCGGTTCTGACGATGTTGGCGGTCAGGCCGCCCCGGTGCGCGCGGCGGCCTGCGCGCGCCATGCCGACGGCGCCATGCCGAATTCCCCCGAGAACCAGCGCGTGAACGTGCTCGGCGAGCCGTAGCCGAGCAGCACCGCCACCTGCGCGAGCGGCACCCGGGGGTTCTCCACATGGCGCGGAGCCTGCTCGCGCCGTACCGCGTGCAGGATGTCGTGGAAGCTCGCGCCTTCGTCGCCGAGCGCGCGCTGCATGGTGCGCAGGCTCATGCCGAGCCCCTGCGCCACGGAAGCACCGGTGGCGCGTCCCATCGGCAGCAGCAGGGCGATGGCGCCGCGCACCTCATGGGCGACGGACGGCGCGGCGGGCCGGGGCAGCGCGTCCACCACGCGCTGCGCGTGGCGCGCCATGGCCGGATCGGCGGCGGGGTTCGGCACGTCGAGGTCGGCGGCGCGGCAGACGATGCCGTTGTATTCGTCGTTGAAAGCCAGCCCGCAGCGGAACAGCCGCCGGTGCACGCTTTCGTCGGCGGGCGCCGGGTGCGTGAAGCACACGCGCAGCGGCTGCCAGCGCGCACCCAGCAGCGCGCCGCACAGGCGGAAGACCACGCCCATCGCCAGTTCTCCGGCCTGGCGCGAGGGCGCCTCGCCCACCACTTCCACGCGGATGATGACCGAGCTGCCGGCCTCCTCGAGCAACATCGCCACGGATTCGTTGACGAGGTGGCGGTAGCGGATGATGGTGGCCAGCGCCGCGCGCAGGTTGGGCTGGTGGGCGATCAGCAGGCTGATGACGCCGAAGTCCGCCAGCTGGCGCGACTCGGCCATGCGCAGCGCGAAGTTGTCGCAACCGCTTTCCGCCGCCGCGTCTTCCAGCAGGGTCACGCAGGCTGCCAGCGGCACGCGGAAGTCCGGATCGGCCAGCAGGCTGCGCTTCAGGCCGACCTTGCGCAGCAGGGGCTGCACATTGAGCCCGCGCGCCTGCGCCACTTCGAAGAAATTGGTGAGCGCCGCGGCGCGTATCCGTGTTTCCAAGCCGTCTCCCCGGGGCTGCGTGCCCGGTGTGATCCCGGGCATCCGTGCGCCGATGATAGGCGCGCGTGGCGCGAATTGCAAAGTCGATGGAAGGAATTGTCACGCGCGCCGCGACCCCCCGGGCCTACATTGGGTTCGACGCGGCGCAAGGTGTGCCGCTCCGCCTGACAGGAGAGTTGGCATGGCAAGAATCGTACGCATGATGGAGACCGGTGGCCCCGAGGTACTGCGGCTGGAAAAGGTGGAGGTGGGTGATCCCGGCCCGGGCCAGGTCCGCATCCGGCACGTGGCTGTCGGCCTGAACTACGCCGACACCTACTTCCGCAACGGCACGTATCCGGTACCGCTGCCGTCCGGCATCGGCGTGGAAGCGGCCGGCGTGATCCAGGCCGTGGGCGAGGGCGTGCGCAACGTTGCCGTGGGCGACCGCGTGACCTACACCGGCTTCCTGAACACGCTCGGCGCGTACAGCAGCGAGCGCATCATGCCGGCGGCGCCGCTGATCCGGCTGCCCGAGTCGATCGGCTTCGAGACGGCCGCAGCGATGACCATGCGCGGCCTGACCGCCGCCTACCTGCTGCGCCGCATCCACGCGTTCCGGCCCGGCAACACCATCCTGCTGCACGCGGCCGCCGGTGGCGTGGGGCTGATCGTCTCCCAGTGGGCCAAGCTGCTCGGCCTGACGGTGATCGGCACGGTGTCCACCGACGCCAAGGCCGCCATCGCCGCCGCGCACGGCTGCGACTACACCATCAACTACAGCCACGAGGACGTGGCCCAGCGCGTGCGCGAGCTGACCGACGGGCAGGGCGTGGACGTGGTGTTCGACAGCGTCGGCAAGACCACCTTCATGTCCTCGCTCGATTCGCTGCGCCGGCGCGGCACGCTGGTCTGCGTGGGCACGGCTTCCGGCCCGGTGCCGCCGTTCGACCCCGTGCTGCTGGCGATGAAGGGCTCGCTGTTCCTCACGCGCCCGGCGCTGGCGGACTACATCGCCGATCCGGCCGAGAAGGCGGAACTGGCGGGCGAGCTGTTCGACCACGTGGGCGCCGGCCGCATCGGCATCGAGATCCACCAGACCTATGCCCTCGAAGATGCCGTGCAGGCGCACCGCGACCTGGAGTCGCGCCGCACCACGGGTTCGTCGATTTTCGTGATTTGAAGGAGACCGCCATGCGCGTGGAACCCCTGACCTGCCATATCGGCGCCGAACTGTCCGGCGTCAACCTGGGCGAGGCGTCGCGTGACGCCGGCCTGTTTGCCGAAATCAAGTCGGCGCTGCTCCAGCACAAGGTGCTGTTTCTGCGCGACCAGGACATCACCCGGGCCGAGCATGTGGCCTTCGCGCGCCGCTTTGGCGAGCTGGAGGACCACCCGGTAGTCGGCAGCGACCCGGAGCACCCGGGCCTGGTGCGCATCTACAAGTCGCCCGACAGCAAGGTGGAGCACTACGAGAACGCCTTCCACTGCGACGCCACCTGGCGCGCCGCGCCGCCGATGGGCTGCGTGCTGCGCTGCGTGGAAACCCCGCCCGTGGGCGGCGACACGATCTGGGTGAACATGGCCGAGGCGTACCGCCGGCTGCCCGACGACATCAAGGTCCGCATCCACGGCCTGCGCGCCAAGCACAGCATCGAGCACACCTTCGGCGCCAACATGCCGCCGGAGAAGCGCGCCGCGCTGGCGGCCCAGTTCCCGATGGCGGAGCACCCGGTGGTGCGCATCCACCCCGAAACCGGCGAGCAGATCCTGTTCGTCAACGCCTTCACCTCGCACTTCGCCAACTACCACCGGGGCGACACCATCCGCTTCGGCAAGGACTTCATGCCCGGCGCGGGCGACCTGCTGCACTACCTGTGCGCGCAGGCCGAGATTCCCGAGTTCCAGGTGCGCTGGCGCTGGACGCGCAACAGCGTGGCGATCTGGGACAACCGCTGCACGCAGCACTACGCCGTGCAGGACTACGCGCCCACGGTGCGCAAGATGGAGCGCGCCGGCATCATCGGTGACGTGCCTTACTGACTGACCGCGAGATTTTTGACATGACAGATTCCAAGACCGATGCCCGCATCGTCTCCACGCCCTCGGCCTACGCCTATCCGCTGCTGGTCAGCCAGTTGCTGGTCAACGCGCTGAGCCTGAGCCCGGAGCAGGAGATCACCTACCAGGGCACCACGCAGGGCACCACGCGCTACACCTACCGCGCGTTCCGCGGCCGCATCGGCCAGCTGGCCTCGGCGCTGGGCGCGCTGGGCGCCCGGCACGGCAGCACCGTGGCCGTGATGGACTGGGACAGCCATCGCTACCTCGAATGCTATTTCGGTGTGCCGATGATGGGCGCCACGCTGTTCACCGTGAACGTGCGGCTCTCGCCGGCGCAGATCCTGTACACGCTCAATGACTCTCAGGCCGAGATCGTGCTCGTACACCGGGACTTCCTGCCGCTGCTGGAGGAAATCCGCGACCAGCTGCCTGGCGTCAAGCGCTTCGTGCTGATGGCCGATGGCGAGCCGGCGCCGGCCACCACGCTGCCGCTCGCCGGCGAGTACGAGGCGCTGCTCGCGGCGGCCTCGCCGGACTACCCGTTCGCGGACTTCGACGAGAACACCCGCGCGGCGATGTTCTACACCACCGGCACCACGGGCGACCCCAAGGGCGTGTCGTACAGCCATCGCCATATCGTGCTGCACGCGCTGACCACGGCCACCACGCTGTGCTCGCCGCGCACGGGCCAGCGCCTGCACCGCGAGGACGTGTACATGCCGATCACGCCGATGTTCCACGTGCTGGCGTGGGGCATCCCGTACGTGGCCATCCTGCTCGGGCTGAAGACCGTGCTGCCGGGCCGCTACGTGCCGGCGCAGCTGCTGGCGCTGCGCGCGTCCGAGGGCGTGACGTTCTCGCACTGCGTGCCGACCATCCTCCAGATGCTGCTCCAGACCGCCGGCGAGACCGGGCAGGACCTGTCCGACTGGCGCGTCATCATCGGCGGCTCGGCCCTGCAGCCGGCGCTGTGCGCGGCGGCGCTCGATGCCGGCATCGACGTGTTCTCGGGCTACGGCATGTCCGAGACCGGGCCGATCGTTGCGCTGGCCCAGCTGGCGCCCGGCGCCCGGCCGGCCAGCCGCGAGGCCGAGATCGCCATGCGCTGCGCCACCGGCCGCCCGGTGGCGATGGTGGACTTCCGCATCGTGGACGAGCAGATGCGCGACGTGCCGCACGACGGCCGCCACCAGGGCGAGATCGTGCTGCGTGCGCCGTACCTGACCGAGGCGTACCACGGCAAGCCGGAGGCCTCCGAGGCATTGTGGGCCGGCGGCTACCTGCATACGCAGGACATCGCCGTGATGGGCGCGGATGGCAGCGTCCGCATCGTCGACCGCATCAAGGACGTGATCAAGACCGGCGGCGAGTGGGTGTCTTCGCTTGAGGTGGAGGGCCTGGTGGCGCAGGTGCCCGGCGTGCGCGAGTGCGCGGTGATCGGCGTGCAGGACGCGCGCTGGGGCGAGCGGCCGATGGCCTTCGTGGTCAGCCAGCCCGGCCACGCGGTGGATGCAGCCGGTATCCGCCAGCGCCTGCTGGACCATGTGGCCGGCAACCGTCTCAGCAAGTTCGCCGTGCCGGAGGCGGATCGCATCGTCTTCGTGGCGGAGATCCCCAAGACCAGCGTCGGCAAGATCAACAAGAAGCATCTGCGCGAGTCCTTGCTCGGCTGAGCCCCGCCCGGGGAAGGAGAATGGAAAAGGCCAGCCGCGAGGCTGGCCTTTCTCGTTGCCGGACCGGACTGGGTCGGACTGGACCGGACTGGGCCGGACTGGGCCGGACTGGGCCGGACCGGATCAGGGCTGGATATTGAACGTCTTGACGATGCCCGCGTTGCGGTCGAACTCGGCGCGTACGGACTGGGCCAGCTGCGGCAGCGGCAGTTCGGCAATGGGCTCGTAGCCGAGCGCTTCCATGCGGGCGCGGACCTTGGGCGTCTGCGCGGCCTTGTCCACGGCGGCCTGGATCTTGCGCGCCAGGTCTTCCGGCATCTGGCCCGAGGCCACCACGCCGATCCAGTTGCTGAAATCGACGTCCGGATAGCCGAGTTCCGTGGACGTCGGCACCTCCGGCAGCAGCGGCGAGCGCGTCTTGGCGGCCAATGCGTAGGGCTGGAGCTTGCCGGCCTTGATCAGCGGCAGCGAGGTGACCATGCCGTCGTACATCACGGCGATCTGGCCGCCCATGACCTGCGTCAGCGCCGGGCCCGAGCCCGCGAACGGCACGTGCTGGAGGTCGATGCCGGCCTTCTGGTTGACGATCATCCCCGCGTAGTGAGAGGCCGTGCCGGCGCTGTACGAGGCAAAGCCGAGCTTGCCCGGATGCGCCTTGGCGTAGCTGACCAGGCTCTTGAAGTCCTTGGCCGGCAGCTGCGGCGCGCCAACCATCAGCAGCCGCGAACGCGCAATGGCGGCCACGGGGCGGATGTCCTTGAGTGGATCGAAGGCGCTCTTCAGCACGTGCGGTACCTCGGTCAGCACATTGCTGGCCGTGACCATGATGGTCTGGCCATCGGCCGGTGCGGCGATCAGCGTGTGGATGGCGATGCCGCCACCCGCGCCGGGCTTGTTGTCCACCACGACCGGTTGGCCGAGATCGGCGGAAAGCTGTTCCGCCAGCAGGCGGGCGACCACGTCCATGGTGCCGCCGGCAGGGGCCGGCACGAGCATGCGTACCGGCTTGTTGGTCCAGGCAAACGCGGCTGGCATGGCCAGCGCGAGCAGGACAGCCACGGCGGTGCGCCGCGGTATCAGGTGGGCAAGGCGTTGGGCCATGCGGGTCTCCGTTCGATGTATTGGAATAGTAGGGCAGGCACGCTCAGGCGGCGTGCCCTGTTCCCGCATTGCACGGGCTGCAGGGGGTGCAGGGGGTGCCGGCATCGCTGCCGGGATTGCTGCCGGGATTGCGGCGCTGGGCGATGGCCGCCAGCGTGGCGGTGCGCTCCAGCAGCGTCATGCGGGGCCAGCGGCCGATCTCCAGGGGTGTGCGGCGACACCCCTGGCAAAACTGGCCGGACAGGTCCATGCGGCAGATATTGATGCAGGGATCGGTCAGTGCGTCCATGTCGTGCGCCAGCGCATATCAGGCAGGGCGGCGCGGCAGGTTGCGCTCGCCGGCCCGGCGGTTCGGGGCCATGCCGTGCGCGCGCAGCGTCTCGTCGGCGCTGTCGTACCAGGTGCCGATGCGGTAGATCTCGCGGGCTTCCTTGCCGGTGGCGATCTCGCGGCCCAGTTCATTGGCCACGCGCACGCACTGCTGGATCTGCTGTACCGAGCTCATGCGCCGGCCGTGCTGGTCGATGATGGTGTCCTCGATGCCGCAGCGCGGGTGCAGGCCCATCGCCATGGCCATCATGTTGAACGGCAGCACGTTCTTGAGCAACGACTCGGCCGTCAGCGTGCAGCCATCGGGCGCGCGGTGGATGAAGTTGAAGAAGTTGAACGGGTTGGGGCCGTCGAAGCCGCCGCCGATGCCGATCCACGTCAGGTTCAGCGGACCCATGTAGACCCCGGCGCGCACCAGGCGCTCGAGCGTCTCCAGCGCGTGCATGCCAGTGAGCTGGAAGTGCGGCTGAACGCCGGCGCGTTGCAGGCGGCGCAGGTGCTCGGCCACCCAGGCCGGGCCGGCCGGTACCGTCATCTCGCTGTAGGCCGCCTGGTACGCCGGGTTCTCGAGCGAGGTGCCCGCCACGTACTCGGGGTACAGCAGCTCCATGATGTTCATCTGCGTGGTGTTGATGGCCACGGTCACCTGGTCGGGCTTCGGCGTGAGTTCGGCCAGCATGTGGCGCGTGTCGTCCGAAAGCCATTTGGCGGCCTCGCCTTCGTCTTCCGGCGCGAACGAGATCGACCCACCCACCTGGATGATCATGTCCGGCACGGCCTTGCGCACGCCGGCAATCAGCTCGTTGAACTTGGACAGGCGCTTGGAGCCCTTGCCGTCGAGTTCGCGCACGTGCAGGTGCAGCACGGTGGCGCCGGCCTCGTAGCAGTCCACCGCCTTCTGGATCTGGGCGTCCATGGTGACGGGGATGTCTTCCGGGAAGTCCTCGGGCATCCACTCGGGGCCGTACGGCGCCACGGTGATGACCACTTTGTCCATGTTCTCGGGGTGAAGGGAATCGTCAAGAAACTGCATGTTGTCTCCTCGCTCGGTGCGGTGGGATTGTGCGGACGGCGCGCGGGGCGCCGGTGTCCGAAGTATCGGCCAGCGGGTATACGCGGTTTGACATGACGGGACATTGAATTAACCTGTGGGGACACCCCGGGAAAGCACGCATCCATCCTTCTATGTGCCTATGTCCTATACGTTGCGCGGCGCCAGCCTGACCCATTACGTGGATGTGGCGCGGGCCGTCGGGCTCGACCCCTACCAGCAGTTGCGTGCGGCGCGCATCGCCCGCGCCGCGCTGCTCGACCCCGACCTGCGCATCCGGGCCGAACTGGTGGGCGGGCTGCTCGATGCCTCGGCAGAGGCGGCTGGCGTGGACGACTTCGGCCTGCGCATGGCGGCGCTGCGCGAGTTCTCGAACCTCGGCCCGCTGGCCTTCGTGGTGCGTGAGGCGCCCACGCTGCGCGAGGCGCTGGCGTCGATGGTCCGCTACATGGGGCTGCAGAACGAGGCGCTGGGGATGTGGGTGGAAGAGGCGGGGCCGCTGGTGGTGATCCGGCTCCAGATCCTGAGCGAGCGGCCCGGCACGATGCGCCAGGCCACCGACCTGGCGGTGGGGGTGATGTTCCGCATGCTGCGGCTGTTCCTCGGCACCGGGTGGCGGCCGCGCAGCATCAGCTTCACGCACGCGGCGCCGGCCAGCACGGCCACGTCGCTGCAACTGTTCGGCATGGCGGCGGACTACGGGCAGGATTTCGATGGCATCGTCTGCCAGGCGGCGGATTTGCAGGCGCCGCTGCCGTCCTACGACCCGGTGATGGCGCGGCAGGTGAAGCAATACCTCGGCACGCTGCTGGCGCAGTCGTCCGCGACGATGCAGGACCAGGTGCGCAAGCTGGTCTACGCGCTGCTGCCCACCGGCCTGTGCTCGGTGGACCGCGTGGCCCAGCATCTCAGCGTGGACCGGCGCACCGTGCACCGGCGGCTGGCGCAGGAAAAGACGACCTATTCCGATGTGCTCGATACGGCGCGCGCGGACCTCGTGCTGCGGTATATCGAAAACGCCACGCGGCCACTCTCGGAAGTGGCCACGCTGCTTGGGTTTTCATCGCTCAGTGCATTCTCGCGCTGGTTCACCGGCCGCTTCGGCTGTAGCGTCACGGCGTGGCGCATGGGCAAGGCGGGGGCAAAAACGACCGCCGCCGGCTGAGGGGGTAACCGAGGGGCCGGCGGCGGTTTGAGCACGGGGCTCAGAAGCGGTGGCGGATGCCCACGGCGGCGCCGATCATCGACCGTTCGCCATTGCCCAGCGCGTAGCTGTTGCCGAGCGAGAGGCTGTTGGCGTAGACCGTGGCCAGCGACTCGAGCATCAGGCCGGCGTTCTTGGCGTAGGCCGTGGTCAGGTACACGTCCGTGCGCTTGGAGAACGCGTAGTTGGCCACGAAGCCGATCTGCCACGGATTGGCGAGCTGTGTCGCGCCGGCCAGGCTCTTGAGATCGTCATAGTGATATTCGAGCGTCAGGCCGACGGCCGGCGTGAGCTGGTAGAGCGCGCCGATCCAGTACAGGTCGTCGCGCTGGATCACCGTGCCGCCCGCGTTCTTGTTCTGGCCCCAGCGGTAGCCAGCCATGATCTTGGCATTGCCAAAGCCGTAGCTGCCGCCGATGGCCGCCTTGCGCAGCGTGCCGCTGCTGGTGCCGATGGTGGGGTTCCACTGGTCGTAGCCGACGGTCAGGCCGAACGGGCCCGCCGCGTAGGCCACGGCCGCGCCGTAGGCGGTGTCACGCCGGAACGAGCCCGGCACCTCGCCGTTGCCGCCGATCGGCGTGGCCACGCCCACCGTGGCCGGCAGCGCCAGGCCGGTGCCGAACGACCAGTGCGCCAGCGCCGTGACCGGGCCGAACTGGCCCGTGTACTTGATGGTGTTGTCCTCGCGGAAATTGGCGCCGGACTGCAGCACCACCGGCTCGTACTGGGTGGCGTAGGCGGTGGGCGAGAAGTTGGCCAGTGCTTCGAACATCGATGTGTACTGGCGCCCGAAGGTCAGCTGCCCGAGCCCCGCGCGCTGCAGGCCGACAAATGCCTGGCGCCCGAACATCCGGCCCGACTGCTGCAACGTGCCCGAGTCGAGGCTGAAGCCCGATTCCAGCACGAACATGGCCTTCGCGCCGCCGCCCAGGTCCTCGGTGCCGCGAATACCCCAGCGGGAGCCGGCAAGGCCGCCCGAGTTCATGCGCACCACGTCGTGACCCTGCCCGCGGTTGAACTGGTTCGTGGCGACCGGCACCGCGCCCACGTGATTCGCGTATTCGACGTTCACGTCGGCCACCCCATACAGCGTGACCGTCGATTGTGCTTGTACTGCACCCGTTCCCGCAGCGGTCATCAGCGCCGCTGCGGCAATATTCCTGGCCTTCATGTTGTCTCCGTGTCTCGGTTCGAGTTATGTGCAACCGGGTCGGAGTATTGGCGGAACGGGCGCCGCCGATTTGACCGTGGGGGACAATCCTTTTTCATTTCGGGACAGATCGGGAAAACACGAATCTGCCCTGCAGGACGGACGCAGCGCCCGCTTCACAACTGCGATTCGATCGGAAACAGCCCCATGAACCACACGCCAACGCGCCGCAGCACCGAGGACTCGGGCTCGGTGGTCAGCGGGGCGGCGTCCGGGTTCGCTTCGTCGATCCAGATCAGTTGGCGGCCCCGTTCCGGGTCGTTTTCCTCCGCGAGCCGCCACGCGATACGCCCCAGGTTCGGCAGGATCGCGCCGGCCACCTGCGCGGCCAGCGCGGGGCTCACGCAGACCACGCCCAGCTCCGTGTTGAGCTGCACCGAGCGCGGGTCCAGGTTCATCGAGCCGATAAAGACCGTACTGTCGTCGGCGACGAAGGTCTTGGCGTGCAGCGACGCGCGCGAGCTGCCGAACGCCGACAGCCTGGTGCTGGCCGATTTGGCCGATTTGGCCGACGTTCCCGAGGTTCCCGGCAGCGTGTCCGGGTCGCGCATCGGCTTGACCTCGTACAGCGTCACGCCCATGCGCAGCAGGGTCTCGCGGTAGCGCTTGTAGCCGGCGTGCACGGCGGCCACATCGGTAGCCGCGAGCGAGTTGGTCAGCACCGTCACGGCCACGCCGCGCTCGCGCAGCGCCCGCAACCACGCCACGCCGGCCTCGCCCGGTACGAAGTAGGGCGAGACGATCAGCAGCGTCTGCTGCGGCTGCATGTTCAGCGCGCGTAGCTGGGGCACCAGATGCCCCGCCGTGTCGTCGGCGGCGCGCGTGATCTTGCCGGGATCGTCATAGAGCAGCGCGGCGCGGCCCCACGTGGCGGCGGCGGGCGGCTCGGCGAGTACCTGCCGGAGCCGCTCGCGCGCGTGCACGGCGTAGGGGTGGTCCTGTTGCGCCGCCGCCAGCGCGTCCAGCCGCGCGCGCAAGGTGGCCACGGCCTCCGGGTCGGCGCTGCGGCCGGTCAGCGTGCCCACCGGATAGGCCGCCGCGCTGTTCCAGTAGGCGTCGAACGCGCCGGAGACCTCGCGCACGATGGGGCCGTGCGTCAGCACGTCCAGATCGCCAAAGCTGACGTTGGGCGAGGCGCCGAAGTACTCGTCGCCGATATTGCGCCCGCCGACGATGGCGGCCTGGTTATCGGCAATCAGCGCCTTGTTGTGCATGCGCCGGTTCACGCGCGAGAACTCCAGCAGCGCGCCGGCACGCCGGAAGGCGCGGCTGGCCACCGGGTTGAAGATGCGCACCTCGATGGCTGGATGGGCGTCCACGGCCAGCAGCAGGTTGTCGTCGGCGCCCACGCCGATGTCGTCCAGCAGCACCCGCACACGCACGCCCCGGTCTGCCGCGCGCAGCACGGCGTGGGCCAGGGATCGGCCGGTGGCGTCGTCGTGCCAGATGTAGTACTGGAGGTCGAGCGAGCGCTCGGCCTTTTCCGTCAGCAGCACCCGGGCGATCAGCGCGTCGACGTTGTCCGCCAGCAGGTGGAAGGCGCTCTGGTCTGGCGGGTCAGGGCGACGCTGCGCGGCAAGGCGGCCGAGCGTGGTCTGAGCGGTGTCTGTCATCGCGTGGCTCGGTTCGCCGTCTGCCGGGGGCAGGCTGGCGCAGGCGGACAGCAGGGCGGCTGCCGCCATCGCGACCATTGCTACCCGGGCCAGCGCGCGCGCGGCAGCGGTCATGCAGGTCTCCCGGGAAAGGACAGGCCGCCGGCGCCGGCCAAGTCCAAAGGCCAATACAAAATGGCGCCGGCGAAACCGAAAATGGGAATGCTTGCCCCGGGAAAAGCAAGCGTCACGGCTACGCAAAGTGGTGCTAAGAACATAGTCCGGCATCGCGGAGATTGCAAACCGCTTCCCGGAGAGAGGAGGCAGCCATGGCTCGTTGGCTCGAGCGACTGATGTCCTGCGTGCGCGTGCTGGTCGCCGTTGCGTGGCTTGCCATGTTCGCCGCACCCGGCGTCACGGCGGCGCAGACCCCTGCACCCGCCGCGCCGCCCGCATCCGGCGCGCCCGCCGCGCCCACCTTCAAGCCCGAGGAACTCGAGTCCCTCGTCGCGCCCATCGCGCTCTATCCCGATTCCGTGCTCTCCCAGGTGCTGATGGCGTCCACGTATCCGCTGGAGATCGTGCATGCCGCGCGCTGGGTCAAGGCCAATCCCAACGTAAAGGGCGACGCCGCGGTCAAGGCCGTGGAGAACCAGACGTGGGATGTCAGCGTGAAGTCGCTGGTGGCCTTCCCGCAGGTGCTGGAGCCGATGAGCGACAAGCTGGACTGGACGCAGAAGCTGGGCGACGCGTTCCTGGCCCAGGAGCGCGACGTGCTGGCGGCGGTGCAGCGCCTGCGCGCCCGCGCCCGGGACTCCGGCAACCTCAAGACCAACGAACAGCAGAAGGTGATGGTGGAGCCGGCGCCGGCGCCGGTGCAGGGCCAGCCGCCGCCGATTTCCGAGACCATCATCCGCGTCGAGCCGGCCAATCCGCAGGTCATTTATGTGCCGGCTTACAACCCCACCGTGGTCTACGGCTCGTGGGGCTATCCGAGCTATCCGCCGTATTACTGGCCGCCTTATCCGGCCTATTACCCGGGCGCGGCGCTGGCCACCGGCTTTGCCTGGGGCGTGGGGCTGGCGGCGGCGGGCGCGATCTTCGGCGGCTGCAACTGGGGCGGCGGCGATGTGAATATCGACGTCAACCGCGCCACCAATATCGACCGCAACTTCGACCGCACCAAGGTGCAGGGCGGCGGCAAGTGGCAGCACGACGCCAGCCACCGGCAGGGCGTGGCGTACCGGGACAACGCCTCGCGCGAGAAGTACGGCAAGAATTCGGGCGGGGCGGACCGCCGCAACGACTATCGCGGCAGGGAGGGCGGACGCGAGGGTGGGCGCGAGGGTGGCCGCGAGGGTGGACGCGAGGGTGGACGCGATGGCGTCGGCGGCGATCGGGCAACAGCGTCTGATCGGTCAGCGAATCGGGGCGACCGCCAGGGCGGTGCCGGTGACCGCGCGCAGGCCGGCAATCGCCAGGCCAGCGACCGCAGCCTCAGCACGGACCGCAGCCGGGGCGACATGGGCTCGGGCAGCGGGGCAGGCCGGGACAACGCCTTCCAGGGCGTGGGCGGCGGGCAAAGCGCACAGCGCGATATGGACCGTGGCCGCGCCAGCGCGCAGCAATCGAGCTTTGGCGGCGGGCAGGCGAGCAGCCGTGGCGGTGGCGGTGGCAATTACGCGGGCAGCCGTGGCGGCGGGGGAGGCGGCGGCTTCAGCGGCGGCGGCGGCCGTGGCGGCGGTGGGGGTGGCCGTGGTGGCGGCGGCAGGCGCTGAAAAAGGGGAGACGATGACCGCGCGATCAACGCGCCGCCAGGGGCGGCTTGCCGGAAGGGCCCGCCGGATGGCGGCCATGACAGCCATCGCGATGGCCTTGACATGGCCATGGGCGGGCCCGGCGTGGGCCGCCAGCCAGCGGCATTTCCCATCGCCCGAAGCCGCCATGCTGGCGTTTGGCGACGCCGTGGCCACCAGCGACGACGCCGCGCTGGGCACCCTGCTAGGTGCCGACTACCGGCGCCTGATCCCGCCCGTTGGCGCGGACGCGCGCTACCGGTTCCTGAGCGCCTGGAGTGTGTCGCACAAGATACTTCCCGGGGGCGCCGACCGCGCCCACGTGGCGGTGGGCGACGATGGCTGGACCTTGCCGGTGCCACTGGTGAAGTCGGCCCAGGGCTGGTACTTCAACGTGCCGGCCGGCGTGCAGGAGATACGCGTGCGCCGCATCGGGCGCAATGAGCTGGCCGTGATGCAGACCATGCTGGCCATCTGCGACGCCCAGCGCGACTACGCGAGCGTCGATCATGACGGCGACGGCGTGCTGGTCTATGCCGGCAAGCTCTCCAGCTCGCCGGGCAAGCGCGACGGCCTGTACTGGCCCGCGCGCGGCGGCGAGCCGCCGAGCCCGCTGGGGCCGGCCTTCCTGGCCGCCGGCAAGGGCAACACCACGCAGGACGGGTACCACGGCTATCGCTATAAATTGTTGACGGCGCAAGGACCGGCGGCGCCCGGCGGTGCGTACGACTACGTGGTCAACGGCCGGCTGTTCGGCGGCTTTGCCATCGTGGCGTGGCCCGTGCGATATGGCGACACCGGCATCAAGAGCTTCATGGTCAACCACGAGGGGCAGGTGTACGAAGCCGACCTCGGCCCCAACAGCGCGGCGCGCGCGCAGGCCATGACCCGCTTCGATCCGGGCCCGGGATGGGTGAAGGCGTCACCTTGAGCACCCCGGCGCCGCCCCCCACCGGCGCCGCCCAAGTGCAGGTAAGGTTTGCAATTGCGTAAGCTGCCCACTAATGTGAAAGCCGAACCATACATAGATCACGAATCTGGCGAATTCGCTTTGTCGTCTTTCTTGACGATTCCTGGCCGTTACCGGGGTGCAGCGCAACGTATATCCGGGCGCAGTACGCGCACACCGCGCAATCAGCAAAACATGGACGCACAGGCTCCAGGGGGTAATTGCCATGAATCGTCGCTCGTTCACTGGCCTGCTCGGCGTGGCCGCGCTGGCCGGTCTCAACGCCGCCTGCACCACCACATCCGGTTCCGCGTCGGATAACGCCAGCAAGCGCAAGGAAATCGACACCGGCGCCGATGGCGCGCTGAATCGGCTCTATGGCTCGGTCAACGGCGCGCAGTCACTGGCCAGCAAGGCCAGCGGGATTCTCGTCTTTCCCAAGATCATCGCCGCCGGGCTCGGTGTCGGCGGCGAGTACGGCGAGGGGGTGCTGCGCGTTGCCGGCCAGCCGGCGGGCTACTACCGCACCTCCACCGCGGCGTTCGGGCTGATTGCCGGCGCGCAATCCAAGATGCTGGTGATGATGTTCATGACGCCGGAAGCCTTGCAGGGCTTCCAGCAAAGCAAGGGCTGGACGGCCGGGGTGGACGGCTCGGTCGCGCTGGCGAAGATCGGCGCCAACGGGCAGATCGACACCAACACGGCACGCGCACCGATCATCGCCTTCGTGATGACGAACGCCGGCCTGATGGCGAATCTCTCGCTGGAAGGAACCAAGATCGGCAAGCTCGACATCTAGCCGAGCCACGCGGAGAGACCGCATGAGCCGATCCCCCCGGTTGCCGCATGGTCCGACCTGGCTGCTGGCGCTGGCCAGCGTGGCCGCTGGCTGCCTGGTGGCGGACGCGCTGTGGCGCGTGCTGCCGCACAGGCGCACCGCGCCGCGTGCGCACCCGCCGGCGCAGCGCCCCGGCCGGCTGCGGCGGCGCGGCGAGAACAGCCCCGATGCCGACTATGCCTCGCTGATGCGCTCGTCCCGGCTCTCCAGCATGGGCGAGCTGGCCGGCTCGCTGGCCCATGAACTCGACCAGCCGCTGACCGCCATCGTCAGCAATGCGCAGGCGGCGCGCCAGTACCTGGCGTCCGACGTCATCGACCTGGACGAGGTGCGCGAGATTCTCAAGGACGTGAACGACGAAGCGTGCCGCGCCAGTGCCACGGTGCGGCAGATTCGCGCGCTGATCAAGGGCGAGTCCCGCGTGCTGGGGCCGCTGGACATCGGCACCGCCATCGACGAGGCCGTGGCACTGGTGCGCGGCAACGCGCTCGGGCGCGGCATCGTGCTGACCCGGCAGGTGGCGTCACCCCTGCCGCGTGTCAATGGCGATGCGGTGCAGATCCAGCAACTGCTGCTCAACGTGCTGCTCAACGCCTGCGATGCCGTGGACCGGGGCGTGCCCGGCAGCGGCACCCCGCGCGAGGTCACGGTGATCGCGCGCGTGGCGGATGGCATGGTGCAGATCGCGGTGCGCGACAGCGGCGCCGGCGTGGACCCCGGCGACCTCGAGCACATCTTCGAACCATTCGTCACCTCGAAGCCGCAGGGCATGGGCCTTGGGCTGTCGATCAGCCGCGCCATCGCGGCGCGCCACGGCGGCACGCTGGAAGCGTGGAACAACGCGGACCGTGGCATGACATTCCAGTTTTCACTGCCCCAGGAGGGCATGCCCACACGGCGCGGCGTGCGCATGCCGCGCGGGCATGCCATGGCCGAATCGTCTTTCAAAGGGTAGCGCCATGAGCGAACACGTTCCCACGGTGTATATCGTCGACGATGACCCGGGCGTCGTGCGCGCGCTGGTGCGGCTGGTCAAGGCGCACGGCTACCAGGCGGTGGGCTTTGGCGATGCCTGGGCCTTCCTCGACGCCCGCGCGGCGGACCCGGGCCCGGCCTGCGTGATGCTGGATCTCCAGATGCCGGGCATGGACGGCATCGCGCTCCAGCGCCGGCTCGACGGCGAGCTGCCGGTCATCTTCGTCACGGGTCATGCCGATGTCCCGTCCACGATCCTGGCCATGCTCGCCGGCGCCACGGATTTCCTGCTCAAGCCGGTACAGGAAGACGCGCTGCTGGCGTCGCTCGAACGGGCCTGCCGCTGCGCCGTGGCGCGCCACCTGGAGCATGAGGAAATGGCCGGCCTGCGCGAGCGGCTGGAGCGCCTGACCCCGCGCGAGCGCGAGGTGATGGCCTGGGTGGTCACCGGCCGCCTGAACAAGCAGGTGGCCAGCGAACTGGGCACGGTGGAGAAGACCATCAAGGCCCATCGCGCCAGCGTCATGCGCAAGCTCGAGGTCGGCTCGCTGGCCGAACTGGTGCGCATGGCCGACAAGCTCGGCCTGCCCGCCGTGGCCGCCGCGCGGACACCGCACCGCGCCGGTGCGGGCGCCGGGGCCTGAACCTGACCTGAATCTGAGCCGAGCCTGACCCGAGCCTGACCCGAGCCCGAGCTGAACCTGATCGCTCCCCACGCATACGGGTGAAGGCAGGCGTGGGCGGGGCGCTCCCCCGTGGCATGCTGCGCCGCATGGGCGGGACCATGGCCCAATATCGCGGGGGCGGGGCATCTCGTAGGCTACGAGCAGGAGCGATGCTTGCGCGATTGCCGATCCTGCCGATGGTCAACCTGTGGTCAATCTATGGGGCCTACCGAGAGCTTTGTCGTCATTGTCGATGACGACGACGCCGTAGCCCGCGCGATTGCGCGGCTGCTGCGCGCCGCCGGCGTCGTCGTGGACACCTACGCCAGCGGTCTGACGCTGCTGGAGCGGCTCCAGGCCGACCCCGGCTACCGCCCCGACTGCGTCATCCTCGATGTCTGCATGTCCGATATTGACGGCCTGGAAGTGCAGCAGCGGCTGATGCCCATCGGCCTGCCCGTGCTCTTCATCACCGCCTACGACGTCCCCGAGGCCCGCACCCGCGCGCTGGCCAATGGCGCGCTGGGCTACCTGCGCAAGCCGTTCATCGCGTCCCAGCTGCTCGCCCTGATCCCGCCCCGCCGGCCCTGAGGCGGGGTGGCCCTTGGTCCAATTGCCAATGATTGCGGCGCGGCACAAGCTAGGTCGAGAAGCGCCCACTGCATGGCGTGGGCGTGGCATGTGTGGATGGGAGACCGCGATGCGCAGCAGGATCAGCCGAGGGGGAGTGACGCTGCTGGCGGCGCTGGTGCTGGCCGCGGGCTGCGGCAAGGAGGAGCGCAAGGCCGCGGCGCCACCGGTGACCGACGTGGGCGTGATCACCGTGACGCTGCGAGACGTGCCGCTGAACTTCGAGTTCGTGGGCGAGACGCAGAGTTCGCAGCAGGTGGAGATCCGGGCCCGCGTGAACGGCTTCCTGGAGCAGCGCACCTATACCGAGGGCTCGCTGGTCAAGGCCGGCGACGTGCTGTTCCGTATGGACCAGAAGCCATTCCAGGCCGCGCTGTCCGCCGCCAACGCGGAGCTGGCGCAACAGCAGGCGCGGCTGACCACGGCGCGCGCCAACCTGAACCGCGTGCGGCCGCTGGCCGCCAAGAACGCCTTGAGCCAGAAGGACCTGGACGACTCCGTGGGCCAGGAACAGGCCGCGGCGGCGGCGGTCGAGCAGGCCAAGGCCAACGTCGTCAACGCGAAGCTGAACCTCGGCTATACCACCATCACCTCGCCCGTGAACGGGCTGTCCAGCTTCGCCAAGAAGCAGGTGGGCTCCTATATCGATCCGACCAACAGCCTGCTGACCTACGTGGCCAAGCTGGACCCGATGTGGGTCAACTTCAGCCTCTCCGAGAACGAAGTGCTGCAAACGCGCTCCCAGCAGGCATCGGGCGCGCTGCGCATGCCCGAACGCGGCGCGCTGGAGGTGGAGGTGGTGATGGCCGACGGCAGCATCTACCCGAGCCGGGGCCGCATCGCGTTCGCGGACGCTTCGTTCAGTGCCGAGACCGGCACCTACCTCGTGCGGGCCGAGGTAGCCAACCGCGAGGGCGAGCTGCGCCCGGGCCAGTTCGTGCGGGTGAGGGTGATCGGCGCCCAGCGCACGCGCGCCATCACGGTGCCGCAGGAGGCGGTGATCCAGGGCCAGCGCGGCGAATCGGTCTGGACCGTGGACAAGGACAACAAGGCGCAGTCGCGCGCCATCGAGGTGGCCGAGTGGACCGAGGGCAACTGGGTGGTGCGCTCCGGCCTGCGTGAGGGCGACGTGGTGATCGTGGACGGCACGGTACGGCTCGCGCCCGGCGCGCCGGTGCGGCCCACGCCGGCCGCGGCGAAGCCGGCCTCGGCCTCGGCGCCGGCAGCCCAGCCCGGGCCCGGCGGGAAGGCCGCGCCATGACGCTGTCGCACTTCTTCATCGACCGGCCGATCTTTGCATCGGTGCTGTCCATCATCATTGTGGTGGGCGGGCTGGTGGCGATGTTCAACCTGCCGGTGGCGCAGTTCCCCGACATCACGCCGCCGAGCATCACGGTGACCACCACCTACCCCGGGGCGAGTTCGGAGGTGGTGGCGCAGAACGTGGCCGCGCCGATCGAGCAGCAGGTGAACGGCGCGGACAACATGCTCTATATGTCGTCCACCAGCTCGTCCACGGGCAACATGACGCTGACGGTGTACTTCGAGATCGGTACCGATCCGTCGCTGGCCCAGGTGGACGTGCAGAACCGCGTGAACCTGGCGCTGCCCACGCTGCCGGACGCGGTGACCAAGCAGGGGGTGTCGGTCCAGAAGCGGTCGTCGGCGTTCATGATGGTCATCGCGGTCTACTCGCCGGACAACAGTTATCCGCAGACCTTCGTCGACAACTACACCAACATCTACATCCTTGACGCGCTGAAGCGGATTCCCGGCGCCAACCAGGCGGCGATCTTCGGCACGCCGGACTACGCCATGCGCATCTGGCTGCGGCCGGACCGCATGGCGCGGCTCGGCATTACCGTGGAGGACGTGAAGAGCGCGGTGGCGGCGCAGAACGAGCAGTTCTCGGCCGGGCGCATCGGCTCCTCGCCGACTGACGGGCCGGTCAAGCAGACCTTCCCGGTGGCCACCAAGGGCCGCATGACCGAGCCGGCCGAGTTCGAGAACATCATCCTGCGCGCCGCCTCCGGCGACGCGGCCATCGTGCGGCTCAAGGACATCGGCCGGGCCGAGCTGGGCTCGAAGGACTACTCGCTGCGCAGCCGCTTCAAGGGCAAGACCGCCACGCTGATGGCCGTCTACCAGCAGCCGGGCGCCAACGCGCTGGACGTGGCCCAGCAGGTACGCACCACGCTGGAGACCATGAAGAAGTCGTTCCCGCCGGGGCTGGAGTACGAGGTGGCGCTGGACACCACCGAGTTCGTGCGGGAGTCGATCAACGAGGTGGTGCACACGCTGCGTGACGCCGTGATCCTGGTGATCCTGGTGGTCTACCTGTTCCTGCAGAGTTTCCGCGCCACGCTGGTGCCGATCCTGGCCGTGCCGGTGTCGATCATCGGCACCTTCATGGCGATGTCGGCGTTCGGCTTCTCGGTGAACATGCTGACGCTGTTCGGGATGGTGCTGGCCATCGGCATTGTGGTGGATGACGCCATTGTGGTGATCGAGAACGTGGAGCGGAACATGGTGGAGTTCCACATGCCGCCCAAGATCGCCGCCAAGCACGCCATGGACGAGGTGGGCGGGCCGGTGGTGGCCATCGTGCTGGTGCTGCTGGCCGTGTTCATCCCGGTGGCCTTCCTCTCCGGTATCACCGGACAGCTGTACAAGCAGTTCGCCATCACGCTGGCGGTGTCGGTGTTCCTGTCGGGCATCGTGGCGCTGACGCTGTCACCGGCGCTGGCGGCCATCCTCCTCAAGCCCGGCACGCACAAGAAGAACCGCTTCTTCCAGTGGTTCAACCGCAGCTTCGACCGCATGGTGGAAGGCTACGGCAGCAGCATCCAGCTGGTGATCCGGCGCGTGTTCATCTCCGTGGCGCTGGTGCTGGCGCTGATCGTGGCGAGCGTGCTGCTGTTCATGCGCATTCCGTCGTCGTTCCTGCCCGTGGAGGACCAGGGCTACCTGTTCGGCGCGGTGGTGCTGCCGGACGCGGCGAGCCTGGACCGTACCGGCGACCTGTCCAAGCGGGCCGAGCAGTGGTTCGCGGCGCAGCCGGGCGTGAAGTCGGTGGCTACGCCGGACGGCTACAGCCTGATCGACTCCCAGAACAAGTCCAACGCCGGCACGCTGTTCATCACGCTGAAGAGCTTCCACGAACGCGGCAAGGGCGAGAGTGCCGAGGACCTGATCACCAAGGCCAACCGCGAGTTCTCCACCTGGCGCGAGGGGCTGGTGATTCCGGTCAATCCGCCGTCCATCCCCGGCCTGGGCACCACGGGCGGCTTCGAGTTCTGGCTGCAAAGCACCGGCGACGGCACCTACCAGCAGCTGGAGGCGCGCGCGCGGGCCTTCATCGCCAAGGCGCGCCAGCGGCCCGAGCTGCGCAGCGTGAGCACGACAATCAACACGCGCTCGCGCCAGCTGCTGGTGGACCTGGACCGCGAGCGCTCCGAGACGCAGGGCGTACCGGTGGATCAGGTCTACTCGGCCCTGCAGACCATGTTCGGCTCGCTCTACGTGAGCCAGTTCCCGAAGAACAGCCGGCTGTTCCAGGTCATCCTGCAGGCCGAGCCGCAGTTCCGCTCGCGCCCGGAAGACCTCGACAAGGTCTACGTGCGCAACACCCATGGCGACATGGTGCCGATCAAGGCCGTGACCACCTCGCGCTATGTGGCCGGGGCGGACCTTGTCACCCGCTTCAACAACTTCCCGGCCGCCAAGATCACCGGCGACGCCGCGCCGGGCTACAGCTCCGGGCAGGCCCTCGCGGCCATGGAGGAAGTGGCTGCCGAGGTGCTGGGCGAGGGCTACAGCTACGCGTGGAGCGGGCAGGCGTACGAGGAGAAGAAGGCCGGCTCGACGGCCGCCTTGGTGTTCGCCTTCGCGCTGCTGATGGTGTTCCTGATCCTGGCCGCGCAGTACGAAAAATGGTCGCTGCCGATCGGCGTGCTGCTGGCTGTGCCGTTCGCGCTGTTCGGCGCGCTGGTTGCCATCCTGATACGCGGCATGCAGAACGACGTCTACTTCCAGATCGGCCTGACGGTGCTGATCGCGCTGGCGGCCAAGAACGCCATCCTGATCTTCGAGTTCGCGGTGGAGATGCGCATCAAGGAGGGGCTGAGCGCCTACGACGCGGCGGTCAAGGCGTCCAAGCTGCGGCTGCGGCCGATCATCATGACCTCGCTGGCCTTCATCCTGGGCTGTATTCCGCTGGCCATCGCGAGCGGGGCCTCGGCGGCGAGCCGGCAGTCGCTGGGCACGGGCGTGATTGGCGGCATGCTGGGCGCCACGGTGATCGCCGTGTTCTTTATCCCGATGTTCTTCTGGGCGCTGGAGCGCCGCACCGCCGGCAAGGTGCCGGACCAGCCGGCGCCGGGCCATCCGCCGTCGGGCCATCCGCCGGAACCGGGGCTGGAGCCGCCCGCCGATGCGCCGGCCGCACCGGTGCGCCGGGGAGACCCGCCATGAGCAGCGGCCTGCGCTGGCGGGCGCTGGCCGGCGTCTCGGTGGGCCCCCTGGTGGGTGCCCTGATGGCCGGCGGCTGCGCGGTGGGGCCGGACTACGAGCGGCCCGCCGTGGACGTGCCCGAGACCTACCGCTTCGCGGAGCCCCCGCCGGCTACGGTTACGGTTACGCCCGCCACGCCCGCGCCGCCAGCCATCGACCCGCAATGGTGGGGCCAGTTCGGCGACCCGGTGCTCGACGCGATGATCGCCCAGGCGCTGGAACGCAACCGCGACATCCTGATCGCCGCGGCCCGGGTGGACGAATACTACGGGCGCGTGATGTCCACGCGCGGCCTGATGTTCCCGCAGGTGGGCGTGGAGGCTGCCGCGAGCCGGCAGCGCCTGAGCAACAGCGGCGGCACGCTGTCGCCGGTGGGCAATCCGTTCAACCAGGTGCAGGCCGATGTGTTCGCCTCGTGGGAGATCGACCTGTTCGGCCGGCTGCGGCGCCTGACCGAGTCGGCGCGCGCGCAGTGGGCGGCGTCCGACGAGGCGCGCCGCGCCGTGGAGATCAGCGTGGTGGCGGCCGTGGCCTCTGGCTACGTCACGCTGCGCGACCTGGACAACCGCCGGCTGGTGGCCGGCGACACGCTGGACAGCCGGGCCGGGGCGCTGGAGCTGTTCCGGCAGCGCTTCGAGGGCGGGGTGGTGTCCGAGGTGGAGGTGGCGCAGGCGCAGTCCGAGTACGCATCGGCGCAGACCTCGGTGGCGCTCTACGACCAGCTGGTGTCGCAGCAGGAGAACCTGCTGTCCGTGCTGATTGGGGAGAACCCGCGCGCCATGCCGCGCGGCCTGCCGATTGGCGAGTTGCGCCCGCCGACGATTCCGTCCGGCCTGCCGTCCGACCTGCTGGAGCAGCGCCCGGACCTGTTGCAGGCCGAACAGCAACTGGTGGCCGCCAACGCCGAGATCGGCGCGGCACGGGCGGAGTACTTCCCGACCATCACGCTGACCGGGCTGTTCGGCGCAGCCAGCACGGCGCTCTCCGGGCTCTGGGTGGGCGCGGCGCAGACGTGGTCGTATGGCGCATCGGTGGCGATGCCGATTTTCAGCGCGGGGCGCATTGCCGGCGATGTCCGCCAGGCCGAGGCGCGCCAGCGGCAGGCGCTGCAAGGCTACCAGCAGGCCATCCAGATCGCGTTCCGTGAGGTGGCGGACGCGCTGGTGGGCGTGCAGCGCACGCGGGACCAGCTCGCGGCCAAGACCGCGCAGGTCGATGCGCTGGCGCGCTATGCCGCGCTCGCGCGCGACCGCTACGAGGGCGGCTATACCAGCTACCTGGAGGTGCTCGACTCGGAGCGCGCGCTGTTCTCGGCCCAGATCGACCAGTCGAGCCTGCGTGGCACCGAGTTCGGACAGATCGTGCAGCTTTACAAGGCGCTCGGCGCCGGCTGGCCGCTGCGTGCGGCCGGCAACCCGCAAGCCGGGCGCCGGGATCAGGTATCCACAACGGAGTGATGACATGAAAAAGCGAGTATTGGTGATGGTGGCGATGTTGGTCATGGCAGGCGCGGCCCAGGCCCAGCCGGATACCAAGGTGGATGTCACGCGGGGGCAGGGGACGGCCACGATGACGGGCACCGCCAAGGTGAATGCGACGATCACGAAGATCGACGCGCCCACGCGCACGGTGACGCTGAAGACCCAGACGGGCAAGGTCGTGGACCTGGCCGTGGGCCCCGAGGCGCGTAATTTCGACCAGCTCAAGGTGGGCGACAAGGTAGCGGTGGAATACCGCGAGGCGCTGACACTGAAGCTGGAGAAGGGCAGCGGGCCGCTGTCGATGGAAACCAAGCCCATCGAGGAGCGTTCGGCGGCGGGTGCCAAGCCGGGCGGCGTGATTGGCCAGGAGGTGACCGTGGTGGCCGATGTGGTGGCGGTCAGCCCGTCCAAGCACACCGTGACGGTGAAGGGGCCCAAGGGCAATGTCATGGACCTGATGGTGGAGGACCCCGCCCAACTGGCCGATGTGAAGAAGGGCGACCGCATCAAGGCCGTCTACACGCAGGCCGTGGCTGTGAACGTGCAGGCGGCGACGAAGTAGCCTTATCGCATCCATCGCCCCCCATCGCCATGTCGCGCCGCCTTGCTGTCAACCTCCGCGCCTGCGTCTGCCTCGCCATGTGTGCCGTGGCCTGGCCGGCCCAGGCGTATTTCGATCATTTCCTGAACAACACCATCGTCGGCCGCCTGAGCCGCCCGCAGACGGAGACGCTGGCCGCCATCTACCGCACGGCGCTGTCCGAGAAGGACGATGGCAGCACCACGCCGTTCCAGCTGGAAGCGGACAAGGATGCGAAGGCCGCCGAGGGCAGTATGACGCTGGTCAAGACCACCCAAAAGGGTGACCAGCGGTGCCGGCAGGTGAAGTCAGAGTTCCGGCAGGCGGGCAAGACCGAGAAGTGGACGGGCTGGTACTGCCGCAAGGGCGATGGCGACTGGCGGCGCACGCAGATGAAGGAGTAGCCGGGCCGCCCCTCACTTGGGTGATGCGCGCACCGCATGGTGGACCATGGTCCAATACCGACCCGCGCCCCGGTTGAATATCTTGTTCAAGAGGCAGCGTCCGCGTCTGGCGCGGACGCTTTGACCATCGTCACCCCCTTGCGAGGCATTGCACCATGAGCCGACACGATACGTCGAAGCTGGCGAGCCTTTCGCCCTTCGAACTCAAGGATGAACTGATCAAGCTGGCCGGGAGCGTGTCCAACCGGCTGATGCTCAACGCGGGGCGGGGCAACCCCAATTTCCTGGCCACCGTGCCGCGCCATGGCTTTCTGCAGCTAGGGCACTTTGCCATGATCGAGTCGGAGCGCGCGTTCTCGTACCTGCCGGTGGGCGTGGGCGGGTTTCCGCGCCGGGCCGGCATCGAGGAGCGCTTCGACCAGTTCACGCGCCAGCACCAGGGCGTGCCCGGCGTGAGCTTCCTGACCGGCGCGGTCTCGTATGTGCGCGACCAGCTCGGGCTGGACGGTGGCGACTTCCTCTATGAGATGTGCGAGGGCTTCATGGCCTGCAACTACCCGGTGCCGGACCGGATGCTGCGGCTCAGCGAAAAGATCGTCAAGCAGTACATCCGCCGCGAGATGATCGGCACGCATCCATTCGATGGGGACTTCGACCTCTATGCCGTGGAAGGCGGCACGGCGGCCATGACCTACCTGTTCAACTCGATGCGCGTGAACGGGCTGCTGAAAGCGGGCGACACCATCGCGCTGGGCATGCCGATCTTCACGCCGTATATCGAGATTCCCGAACTGAAGGAGTACAGCCTCCACGAGGTGAATATCAACGCCGACCCGGCGGCCGGCTGGCAATACCCGGACAAGGAACTCGACAAGCTGCGCGACCCCAAGGTCAAGGCGTTCTTCCTGGTGAATCCGAGCAACCCGCCCTCGGTGCGGGTGAGCGACGCCAGCCTGGAGTATCTGGCGGGCATCGTCAAGGAACGCCCCGACCTGATCATCCTGACCGACGACGTGTACGGCACCTTCGCCGACAACTTCGTCTCGCTGTTTGCCATGTGCCCGCACAACACCATCCTGGTGTACTCGTACTCGAAGTACTTCGGCGCCACGGGCTGGCGGCTGGGGGTCATCGCCACGCATAAATCGAACCTGTTCGATGCGCAGATCGCCGCGCTGCCCGATGCCGAAAAGAAGGCGCTGAACGAGCGCTATTCGTCCATCACCACCGAGCCGGCCAAGCTGCCGTTCATCGACCGCATCGTGGCGGACAGCCGCACCGTGGCGCTGAACCACACGGCAGGGCTTTCCACGCCGCAGCAGGTGCAGATGGTGCTGTTCTCGCTGTTCTCGCTCATGGATACGGCGGACACCTACAAGGACACCGTGAAGCGGCTGATCCGCAGCCGCAAGGCCGCGCTGTACCGCGGCATGGGGGCCAAGGCGGATCCGGTGGACGAGAACGTGGTGGATTACTACACGCTGCTCGATGTGGAGCGCGAGAGCCGCGAGGTGGGGCCAGAGTTCGTGAAATGGCTGCTGGCCTCGATCCAGCCGCACGAGCTGCTGTTCCGGCTGGCCGAGGAGGCCGGCGTGGTGCTGCTGCCAGGGGGGGGATTCGGTACCCAGCATCCGTCCGGGCGGGTCTCGCTTGCCAATCTCAACGAAGAGGACTACGTGAAGATTGGCCGCTCGGTGCGCAAGCTGCGCGACGAGTACCTGGAGAGATATCTCGCGCAGGGCGGCAAGACCAGCAAAGCGGATAAGGCAGGCAAGGCCGGCAAGGCGGGCAACGGCAAGTCAGGCAAGTAGCCGCCCGTCCTCCACAAGAACAATCTGAAGGAGGTGCCCCATGAACTGGTTCGTGACGACCCTGAAGGCCTATCCCGAGATCTCGATTTTCCTGGCGCTGGGTATCGGGTACTGGGTGGGGGGGAAGAGCTACAAGGGCTTCAGTCTCGGGGCGGTGACGTCGACGCTGCTGGTCGCGATCGTGATCGGCATCCTCGGCGTCAAGATCTCGCCGAACGTGAAGTCGGTCTTCTTCCTGATGTTCCTGTTCGCGGTGGGGTATGGCGTGGGGCCGCAGTTCGTGCGGGGCATCGCCAAGGACGGCGTGCCGCAGGCGATCTTTGCCGTGGTGCTGGCGGTGCTGTCGCTGGCGGCGTCGGTGGCGGCGGCGATGATCGCCGGCTACGACCTCGGCTCGGCCGCGGGGCTGTTCGCCGGCTCGCAGACCATTTCGGCGTCGATGGGGCTGGCGACGGACGCCATCAACCGGCTCGGCCGCTCGCCAGAGGAAACCAAGGTGCTGCTGGACGGCATGCCGATTGCCTACGCGGTGACGTATATCTTCGGCACGGTCGGCTCGGCCATCATCCTCGCGCAGATTGGGCCGAAGCTGCTGGGCATCGACCTGGTGGCCGCCTGCAAGGAGTATGAGCACCTGCTGGGCGCCAGCGAGGGCGAAGACGCCGGCATGCAGTGGCACAACTTCGAGCTGCGCGCCTACAAGCTGGCAGCTGACGCGCCATACATCGGCAGGACCGTGGGCGATGTGGAGTCCCACACGCAGGCGGGCTTCCGTGCGTTCATCGAGCGCATCCGGCGCGACGGCAAGATCATCGAGACAGACCCCTCCACGGTCCTGCAGGCGGGCGATGTGGTGGCGATTGGCGGCAAGCGCAACCAGCTGATCGAGTTCCTCGGCCCGCGCGGCGCGGAGGTGGAGGACCGCGAGCTGCTGGACACGCCCACCGAGGGCGTGGACATCTACATCACCAACAAGGCCGTGGATGACCGGACGCTGGAGGACCTGGCGCGCGACCCCGGCGCGCGCGGGGTGTTCTTGAGGAAGATCAAGCGCGGTCCGACCGAGACCGTGATTCCGGTGCTGCCGAAGACCAAGCTGTATCGCGGCGATGTGGTCACGCTGGTGGGCCGCACGCGCGACATCAACGCCACGGCCAAGACACTCGGCTATGTGGACCGGCCCACCACGGTGACCGACGTGGCCTTCATGTCGCTGGCGATCACCGCGGGTGCCCTGATCGGGGCCATCGTGCTGAACGTGTCCGGCATTCCGCTGACGCTGTCCACGGCCGGCGGCGCGCTGATCGCGGGCATCATCTTCGGCTGGTATCGCGCCATCCACCCGACCTTCGGCCGCATTCCGGAGCCGACGGTCTGGTTCATGAACTCGGTGGGCCTGAACGTGTTCATCGCGGTGGTGGGCATCTCCGCCGGCCCCGGCTTCGTCGCCGGCCTCCAGAAGCTGGGCATCAGCCTGTTCCTGTGGGGCATCTTCGCCACGGCGGTGCCGCTGTTCATCGGCATGTTCATCGCCAAGTACGTGTTCCACTTCCACCCGGCGCTGCTGCTGGGCGTCTGCGCCGGCGCGCGCACCACCACGGCGGCGCTCGGCATGATCTGCGAATCGGCCAAGAGCCAGGTGCCGGGGCTCGGCTATACGGTGACCTACGCGGTCGGCAACACGCTGCTGACGATCTGGGGGATGGTGGTGATCATGATTCTGGCGTGAGGGGTGGCGTGGCGGCCGCTCAGACCGTGTTGAGCGGAATCTTCAGGTACCGAATGCCGTTCGCTTCGGCGGGCGGCAGCTCCCCCGCGCGGATATTGACTTGCACCGCCGGCAGTATCAGTGTCGGCATGGCCAGCGTCGCATCGCGCGCCTGGCGCATGGCAACGAACTGTTCCTCGCTCACGCCATCGTGCACGTGGATGTTGCCTTCACGTTGGGCTCGGACAGTTGTTTCCCACGCGGGCCCACGGGATTCGGGTGGATAGTCGTGGCACATGAAGAGGCGGGTATCCGCGGGCAGGTTCAGCAGCGTGCTGATGGAACGGTATAGCGCATGGGCATTCCCACCGGGAAAGTCGCAACGGGCCGTGCCAACGTCAGGCATGAACAGCGTGTCGCCGACGAAGACTGCATCCCCAATCTGGTATGCCATGTCAGCGGGTGTATGGCCGGGCACATGGAGCGCCTTGCCCTTCAGGCCGCCAATGACGAATTCCTCGTTCTCATCGAACAGGTGGTCGAACTGTGAACCGTCGAGCTGAAACTCGGGCTCCAGGTTGAACAGCTTCTTGAAGACGCCCTGCACACTGCGGATGTGTTGGCCAATGGCAATCTTGCCACCCACCTGACTCCGGAGATACGGCGCGGCTGACAAGTGGTCAGCGTGCGCATGCGTTTCCATAATCCACTCGACCTGCAGCGCATGCTCCCGCACGAAGGCGACGACCTTGTCGGCACTTGCCGTCGAGGTCCGCCCCGCTTTGGGGTCATAGTCCAGGACAGAGTCGATGATGGCGCACTCGGGGCGCCCCGCCTGATAGACCACGTAGGTCACGGTCCAGGTCGCGGGGTCGAAGAATGGCTGAATGGTGGGTTGCATGCGGGCCTCCTTGGGTGCAACACATTCTATTCACAAACATTATATTATTCAATATAATGTAAGTATCGAAATTGAAGGCTCATCCATGAGCGAGACCCATCCCGCTATCGACCTGGGCGCCATGCAGGCTGCTGCAGTGCAGGCCTGCGCGCTGCTCAAGCTGCTTGCAAACCAAGACCGGCTGCTGCTGATGTGCCAGCTCTCTCAGGGCGAGCGATGCGTAAGTGACCTGGAAACACAATTGGGCATACGGCAGCCTACGCTCTCCCAGCAGTTGGGCGTGCTGCGCGAGAACGGTCTGGTGACAACGCGCCGCGAAGGGAAGAGCATCTTCTATTCCATTGCCAGCCAGGAGGCGCTTGCCGTGATGGCTGTGCTGTATGAGCAATTTTGCGCCAACACAAAGTAGAGGCGATATGTTGATTGACCTAGCTAACTTCACCCCCGGTTTGTCGCTGGCCGGAGGGCTCATCATTGGCGCAGCCGCTGCCGTGCTCGTCCTGTTCAACGGCCGGATTGCAGGCATCAGCGGCATCCTTGGAGGCCTGCTCAGCTTGCCGCGCCATGACATGACTTGGCGCGTGGCCTTCCTCGTCGGGTTGGTCAGCGCCCCTGTCCTGGGCAGCCTGCTCGGTCACCCGGCAACGCCCGATATTCAGGCGAGCTGGGGCGAGATTCTGGTCGCCGGCTTCCTGGTCGGCCTCGGTACCCGCTACGCCAGCGGCTGCACAAGCGGTCACGGCGTCTGCGGCATCTCGCGCGGGTCCGTCCGCTCGCTGGTCGCGACCACGGCATTCATGACTGCGGGATTCCTGACCGTCCTCGTACAACGGCACATGATCGGAGGTTGACATGATGGCATTCGCTGCATTGTTGGCCGGCCTGCTTTTCGGCGTCGGCTTGATGGTTTCCGGCATGGCCAACCCGGCAAAAGTGCTGGGCTTTCTTGATCTGGCGGGACGCTGGGATCCATCGCTGGCCTTTGTCATGCTTGGGGCGATAGGCATTGGCTCGCTCGCATTCTTCATTGCCAGACGTCGCAAACGCTCGTTACTGGGACTGCCCATCCAACTCCCGGCCAGCACCGAGGTAACGCCGAGGCTCGTTCTGGGCAGCATCGCGTTCGGCATTGGCTGGGGCCTGGCCGGCTTCTGCCCGGGCCCGGCGCTGGTTGCCATGGGTGCGGGTTATCCGAAGGCCGTGGGCTTCGTTGCCGCCATGGTGGCGGGCATGGTCGTCTTCGAGCTGATTGAGCGGATGAAATCGGGCATGCAACGCGCTTAAGCCGCGCCGCGCAGGCTTGGCGGACAGTAGACCGGATTGACGCAACAGGACACGGCGAATGCTAAGAAAAAACATGCCTGCCTTTCAACCCCAGTTGGCGTGGCTTTACCTGCAAGGCCTGGCGTTTGCCATCGTGTTTGGCGCCGTTGGGGCATGCGCTGCCCACGCGTTCCGCTGGGCGCTGGAGCGGGCCAGTGCGAGTCTATTCAGGAGCGAGGACGATGTCTCGGTCGTGCTTGCGCATTTGGGCTGGCATTGGAAACTCGCCGTTCCGATTGCCGGCGGGGTGCTCGCGGGCGTCATCCTGCTCGCAGCGTTGCGCTACGAGAAGCGTAGCGGTACCAGCGGTGATTACCTGGAAGTCATCGACGGGCGCATGTCATCCATTCCGACGGCACCTTCGCTATTGCGCTGCCTGTCGTCCTTTTTCTCCATCCTGTCTGGCGGCTCAGTGGGCAAGGAAGGGGCGATGGTGCAGCTATCGGCCACCATCGGGTCCATCTGTTCGCGCTGGATCGGCGGCCTGCACGGCGATCGCTTCCAGTTGGCCATTGCGACTGCTGCGACGGGCGGGCTGGCGGCGGTCTATCACACGCCGCTCGCCGCGGCGATCTTTATTGCCGAGATTGCCTTCGGCGGCATTGAATTTCGACGCCTGGCGCTACTCTTCGCCGCGGCGGTCGCGGCAACCTGGCTGACCATGCTGCTGGGGCAATTCAGCCAGCCATACCTCTTGCCGGTGCATGAGTTCAAGCTCGATACCGCTGCGCTGCTTGTCGTCATGTTCGTAGGGGTTTCCTGCGGCCTGACTGGCTCCCTGCTGCTCACGGCGATTCGATTCGCGAAGATTGGCTTCGCCAAAGTGCCGGGTGGCCTTGTGATGCGGATGGCATTGGGCGGGCTGCTCGTCGGCGGTCTTATCGTGATCGCCCCGGAAGTCGCGGGGAATGGCTTCGCGCCGATTTCCCAACTGTTGCGCGATGAACCCGTGTCGGCCGCATTGTTCGCGTTGCTGGTGCTGAAGATACTGGCGACCGCGGCAACTGTCGGATCAGGCGCCGTCGGCGGGTTGTTCACACCATCGCTGCTGATTGGCGCGCTGACAGGAATGGGGTGCGTATCGTTGGTCAACGATGTGCTGCCCATTGCGCAGAACCCCATTCTGTTCGGCGTGGTGGGTATGGCGGCCGCACTCGCGGCGACCACCCAGGCCCCGCTTATGTCGACGCTCATGGTCTTTGAGATGACGCGCGAACCGCTGCTGATTTTTCCGATCATGCTCGCTACCGTCGTTGGCTACGGCACAACCAGCATCCTTGGGCAGACAGGAACCTATGCCGTAGTAGGGCGACACCGCGAGCGGTTTGCCAGTCGCAGTCGCTTGATGGAGATCTCGGTCGACAAGGTCATGCGGCCACTGGCGCGCTTTGTCCTCGAGAGTGCGTCCGTGGAGGAAGCGAGAAATCAAGGGCTCGCGGAGAAGAATCGGTTCGTATTCGTCCTGGATCAACATCATGCCTTTGTCGGCGCCGTCTGGATGCACGATCTGATGGCCGTCAGAAATACGGGCACGGCGGAGACCTCGATAGCGGCGCTAGTTTCCCGTGACTTCCCGACGGTGTGCGCACATGAGCGGCTTCGGGACGTTTGGGAAACGGTGGTGGCATCCCCTGCGGAGCGGATTCCAGTTCTCGCCGACCCGACGACAAGGCGGGTGGTAGGCGTTTTACACAAGAGCGTCGTGCTCGAGCACGCACGAGAGTTGCTGGGCTGAAGCGCATCCGCGTCTTTCCAGGGCGCCACGTTCCAACGCATGCGCCAGGGCAGGATGCCCTGGCATGAAGTCACGGCTGGTTTGCCGGCAGCGACGATTTTGCGGCGGTTACGCAACCCTGCGGGTGTGGTTGCCCGGGACGCATCCCGCTTGGCTGGCGGGGCCGCCTGTTACAGACCGGCCGGGAAACAAAAAACCCCGCAATCCTATGATTGGCGGGGTTTGGCGGACCTTGTGGAAAGGTCGGGGTCTTGCTGGTGCCCGGGGTCGGACTCGAACCGACACGCCTTGCGGCGGGGGATTTTGAGTCCCCTGCGTCTACCTGTTTCACCACCCGGGCATTTGGGCGGCGATACCCGGACGGGCATCGCACGGCGATGAACCGCGGATTATGCCGGAAATCCCCCCGCCGAACAACCGCCCCGGGCTTGCGGTAGCATAGCGCGCAGCGCCGCCCGCTTCAGCCCCCGTCCTCGTCGCGGCGTCTCCATCGGAGCACCGTGACATGTCAGACCAGCCGTCCCTGGCCAGCCTTGCCGAGTTGCCATCCCAAGATCCCGCGTTCTACGCGCACGCCTACAACAACCGCGCCCGCGTGCCGGACAACGCCACGCACATGGCCCGCTGGGCCGCCGATTCGGCGCTGGTGCGTGCCGCCGCGGCGTCTTACCTCGAGAACCTGCCCTATGGCGATCCGGCGTCGCCCCATGCCGACGACGAGCGCCTCGACTACTTCCCCGCCACGGGGGTGCCCGCCGGCACCCGTCCGCCGCTGCTGGTGTTCGTCCACGGCGGCTACTTCCGGGCGCTCGACAAGCGCGACCATAGCTTCGTAGCCGGCGTGCTGCCCCGGCGCGGCGTGTCGGTGGCGATCATCAACTACTCGCTGTGCCCGGCGGTCACCGTGGAAACCATCGTGCGGCAGGTGGTGCAAAGCGTGGCGTGGCTGTACCGGCAGGGCGATGCCCTCGGCCATGACCGCGACCGCATCTTCGCGGCCGGGCACTCGGTGGGCGGCCATCTGGTGGCGATGCTGATGACGGCGCTGTGGCCGCAGGTGGGTGTGGACCTGCCGGTGGGCCTGATCCGGGGCGGGCTGTCGATCAGCGGCCTCTACGATCTCGAACCGCTGCGCCGCGCCGACTTCCTCCAGGTAGACCTGCGTTTGACCGAGTCAGATGTGGTGCGCCTCTCGCCGGCCTTCCTGCCGCCGGCCACGCGCGCGCCGCTGCTGACGGCGGTGGGCGAGATCGAATCGAGCGAATATCACCGCCAGAACGCGCTGATCCGCGCCGCCTGGCCGGACAACGTGCGTGAGGACATCCCGCTGCCGGGCCGCCATCATTTCAACGTGATGGACGACCTGGCGCGCGACGGCAGCCCGATGCTGCGCGCGCTGCTGGCGATGATTGGCGGGGTGTAGGCGGGAGGGTTTTAGGACGCGTCCGAGTTCGGCGCCTGCTCGAGCAGGCGCAGCAGCGACGAGGTGTCGTCGCGTCCCCAGCCGTTCGCCATCATCTGGTCGAGCTGGGCCGAGGTGACGCGCATCGCGGGCAGGTCCAGCCCGATCTGGTCGGCGATGTCCTGCGCCAGCCCGAAATCCTTGGCGTGGAGCCGCGACTCGATGCCGGCGGCGAAGTCGCGCGCGACCATCTTGGGTCCCATCAGGTCGAGCATGCGGCTGCCGGCAAAGCCCGTGGAGAGCGCCTGGAACACCTTGCCGGTGTCCACGTTCTGCGCGGCGGCAAAGCGCATGGCCTCGGCGATACCCTCGATATTGACCACCTGGGCGATCTGGTTGCACAGCTTGGCGACCTGGCCCGCGCCGTGATCCCCGATATGCGTGATCGACTTGCCGAGCAGGTTCAGCAGCGGCCGCACGGCCTCCAGGTGCTCCGCCTTGCCGCCGACCATGATGGTCAGCGTGGCCGCCTGTGCGCCGGTCGTGCCGCCCGACACCGGGCAGTCGAGCGCGTGGATGCCGCGTGCCGCCAGCGCCTGGGCAATCTCGCGCGTGACGATCGGCGAGATCGTGCTGTGATCGACGCAGATGGTGCCGGGCGCGGCGCCCTCGATCACGCCATCCTTGCCGAGCAGCACTGCGCGCACGTCTTCCGACGAGGTGACGTTGGTGAACACCACGGCCGCCCCGCGTGCGGCGTCGGCGGGCGTGAAGCACGGCTCCGCGCCGAGCTGGCGGGCCGCCTCGGCGGCCTCCGGGCGGCGCACGAAGGCCCGTACCGTGTGGCCGCCGGCAATCAGGTGGCCGACCATCGGCGCGCCCATCGCGCCGAGGCCAATAAATGCAAGGGTGGTCATCTGCGGTTCCTTATCCCCATCGTAAAAAAGCCATGTGCCGCCGGCTTGGGCGACACATGGCGAGGATAGCCGAGGACGCCGCCAGGCGCCACGCAGGCACCTGTGCGGGCCGGGCTCAGAACGGCAGCGGCTGGATGGCGCGCAGGATCAGCAGGGGGCTGTTGCGGCCTTCCTTGCTGCTGAAGGCGAACGCATTGCCGGGGCGCACGGCCTTCACGCAGAACGAGATCGTCTTCTGGCCAGCCGAGAGCGCGTTCGCCACCGCCGCGCTGACGTCGATTTGCCGATATTGCTGCACATGGTTGAGGTAAAGCCGTGCCACGAACCGGCCGCCACACGCTGGGGCGTTGGCCATGGTCAGGGTGTCTTCGTTCCACGCCGTGTCGGTCACGAACACCTGCAGGATATCGGCCGCCGTGCCGGTGACGTTGCCGCCATGGAGCATGATCCGGTACTCGGGCCTGAAGCGGGCGGGCAGGGCCTGCGCGCCTTCAGGGATCTGGAACTTCATGTAGAAGCTCAGCGGCGGCGTGGCGCCTTGCGCCGCCTGCGTGGCCAGTTTCACGTCGCGGCCGAACTTCGTGTGGACGTCATCGCCGCCGCTGACCATCGCGTCAGCCTCAGGCGCGTTGTAGTCGTACGGAATCTCCCGCGCGCAGGCGCGCTCCTTGTTCAGGCACTCTTCGGTCAGATAACGCATGGCCTTGGGCTGCCAGCCATTGAAGAAGTCGGCATGCCCGGAATAGAGGGGACCCCAGTTCTCCTGGGACACCTTGCCATGGGCGTTCAGGCTCGGATCCTTCGAGAGCTGCGCATGCGTGAGATCGCGCACCTGGCCCAGCGCATAGGCGAGGTTGATGCTCAGGTGCGGCACGCGCACCGGATAGCCGACCGGGCAGGCGCCGCTGCGGTCGGCATAGGCCATGTTGTTGTAGCCGCCGTGGTGGGAGCGCAGCGTCGGATTCAGGTTGATGCCGTCCCAGCAAGTGGGGAAGCTGATGCCGATGTTGAGTTGCGTGCCCTTCACCGGATCGGGTACGCAGTCGGTCGGAATGGTGTTGGTGTAGCCCCGGCGGCTGCCGGTACACAGGAACGAGATGCGCGGGTTGGGCTGCGTGCCGGCGTGGTTGCCGGCCAGCATCTGCAGGCCGGGGGGCATGGGGCTGACCGGATAGCGGTTGGAACTCGGCACCGCCACGTTCGAGTAGTAGGTCTTCTTGTAGATGGGCGGCACGATCGTGCCGTCCGCCAGCTTCAGCGAGGGGGCCCAGTACGAGCTGGTGTCCGCGGCGTTCTCGCAGGTGGTGCCGGGCTGCGCCAGCAGGTCGGCGCCCGTAGTGTAGGCGTTTGCCGTCGTGTTGCCGAAGAAGTCATGCCGCATTGCCGTGCCTGGGCGCTGCGGGTGGACGATGGGGTCGTCCGCCAGCGTGTGCGAGTACAGGCAGAGCGCATTGGCACGGCCATCGCGCAGGGTGCCCTGCGCCATTGCGGAGAAGCTGGCGGCCAGACCGCCCACCAGCACAAGGGTTTTGAAACAGGAAGCGTTCATCGGTCGTCGTCTTTGCGAAAGGGGCCGCCTGACAGGAACAGGCGCAGTTGATTCTAGCGACGATAAACGCAATAAATTATCTCAATATCCCTCGTATTGTTGCGGTTTTGAGATTCAACGATTCTGCGATGCTGCGAGTCGCCACAGCGACGTCACTTCGGCCTTGCGAGCCTGGTGCAGCGGGTCATCCGGATCACTCGCCTTGGGATGGCGCGGGCGGATATCGGAGCGGCCCAGCACCTTCAGCCCCGCGTCTTCGATCCAGCCCAGCAGTTCCTCGCGCGTGCGCAGGCCCAGGTGCTCGGCGAAATCGGAGAGCAGCAGCCAGCCCTGGCCGGCCGGCTCCAGATGGTCGGCCAGGCCGGCGAGGAAGCCGCGCAGCATGCGGCTTTCCGGGTCGAACACGGCATGCTCGACCGGCGAACTCGGTCGCGCGGGCACCCATGGCGGGTTGCAGACCACCAGCGGGGCGCGGCCAGCCGGGAAGAGGTCGGCCTCGACCACTTCCACCTGATTTGTCAGACCCAGCCGCCCGAGGTTGTCGCGGGCGCATGCCAGCGCGCGCGGGTCCTGGTCCGTGGCCACCACGCGGCGCACGCCGCGCTGGGCCAGCAGCGCCGCCAGCACGCCGGTGCCCGTGCCGATGTCGAAGGCGAGCTTGTCCGAAGGCAGCGCTTCCTTGGCGACGAGGTCGAGGTATTCGCCGCGCACCGGCGAGAAGACGCCGTACCACGGGTGAATCCGTTCGCCCAGGGCCGGGATCTCGACGCCCTTCTTGCGCCACTCGTAGGCGCCGATCAAGCCGAGCAGTTCGCGCATCGACGCCACATAGGGCGCCGTGGCCGGGCCGTAAACCTGCGTGCAGGCCTCGGTCACCTCGGGCGCGCGGCGCAGCGGCACCACGTGGCCGGCGTCGAATGGCAGCAGCAGCATGCCCAGCGTGCGCGCGCGCTGCGACTGCGCCAGCCGGTGCTTGTGGAATGCCTCGGTCATATTGGCCGGCGGCTTGGGCGCGCGCTTGGGCTTGCGGTCCGTGCGGCGGGCCATGGCCTGGAGCAGCTGGCGCGCGTTCTGGAAGTCGCCGCGCCAGAGCAGGGCCACGCCTTCGCTGGCCAGCCGGAACGCCGTGTCGGCGGGCGTCTGGTCATCGGCGATCACCACGCGCTTCGGCGGCGGCAGGCCAGCCTCGGAGCGCCACAGCGCGCTGCGCTCGGCGCCGTCTTCGGTCCAGTGGATGGTCGGGAGGGAGGAGGAGTCAGACATATTTATATAGAGGGAGGCGTGCGCCACATCGGCAGGCAATCTTAAATGTGCCGATTACAGCTCATAGGCCTCGTGATCGCCCGACATCGCCTGTTCCACGAGCTTGCGGTTCAGGGTGGGCGAGAACAATTCGATGAAGGTATAGACGAAGCTGCGCAGATACGCGCCCTGTTTGACGGCCAGGTGGGTCACATTGGTGCCAAACAGATGGCCGACCGGGATGCCGCGCAGGTTGCGGTCGCGCTCGGCGTCGAACGCCACGCCGGCCACGATGCCGATGCCCAGGCCGATCTCGACATAGGTCTTGATCACGTCGGCGTCGATGGCCTCGAGGATGATGTCCGGCTGCAGCTGGCGCAAGGCGAACGCCTTGTCGATCTTGGGGCGGCCCGCGAAGTTCGGATCGTAAGTGATCAATGGATAACTTGCGAGATCCTCGAGCGCGATGTGCTTCTTTTCCAGCAGCGGATGGTCGGGCGGCGTGATGACCGTGTGCGACCACTGGTAGCCCGGCAGGGAGACCAGGCCCTTGTCGCCCGAGATGCCCTCGGTGGCGATGCCGATGTCGGCCTGATCGTGCAGGATCATGTCCGCGATCTGCGCGGGGTTGCCCTGCTGGATCGACAGCCGCACCTTGGGGTAGCGCTTGGTGAACTCGCCAATCACGCGCGGCAGCGCGTAGCGCGCCTGGGTGTGCGTGGTGGCGATGGTGAAGTTGCCCTGGTCCTGCGCCGCGTAGTCCTTGCCCACGCGCTTCAGGCTCTCCACCTCCTGAAGGATCTTCTCCACCGAGGTCAGGATGCGGCGCCCCGGCTCGGTCAGGCTGCGGATGCGCTTGCCGTGCCGCGTAAAGATATCGACGCCCAGCTCTTCCTCCAGCTCGATGATGGCCTTGGAGACGCCAGGTTGTGACGTATAAAGCGCTTTAGCGGCCTCGGTCAGGTTGTAGTTCTGACGGACGGCCTCGCGCACGAAGCGGAACTGGTGCAGGTTCATATAACTCGGTGCGTATAAACAAACAACTTCTTATTAGTTTGAGATATGAGGCCAGTTTATTACGATTTTCGAACTTTGTTAAATAACGGCCTGTCCGTATTGCGTCCGCGCCCAGCCTGACCCCCGGCGAAGCGTGAAAGTGATGGGAAAGGCATTGTCGAGACCCCCCGAATGTCCCTTGCGTACACCGCTTCCGGTCTGATGGTAGGTATCCTGGTCGGCCTGACCGGGGTAGGCGGGGGCTCGCTCATGACCCCGCTGCTGACCCTGCTGTTCGGCTTCTCGCCGGCCACGGCGGTGGGTACCGACCTCGCGTTTGCCTCCATCACCAAGGGCTTCGGCACCATCGCGCACCGCGCCCATGGCCACGTGCAGTGGCAGGTGGTGCGCCGTCTCTGCATCGGCAGCCTGCCTGCCGCGCTGGTCGCCATCCTCGTGCTCAAGAGCGCCGGGGAGCTGGACGCGCGCTGGCTGCATGGCATTCGGCTGATGATCGGCGTGTCGGTGCTGCTGACCGTATTGTCGCTGCTGTTCCGCAAGCAGATGCTGGCCTGGCTCGAACGCAACCCGCGCTTCCAGCTGGAAGGCCGCCGCCAGATGGTGGCCACCGTGGTGGTGGGCGCCGTGATCGGCGTGCTGGTCACGGTGTCGTCGATCGGCGCCGGCGCGGTTGGCGCCACGCTGATCCTGCTGCTGTACCCCCATATGAAGCCGGCCGAGGTGGCCGGCACCGATATCGCCTACGCCGTGCCCCTCACGGCGGTGGCTGGGCTGGGCCACGTGTGGCTCGGCACCGTCGACTGGAATTTGCTGCTGGCACTGCTGGTGGGCTCGATCCCCGGCATCTGGCTGGGCGCGCAACTGTCCCGGGCGCTGCCCGAGCGGCTCGTGCGCGCCGCCCTGGCTACCACGCTCACGCTGGTCGCCATCAAGCTCGTTTCCTAAGCATTCAACGAATACTGAACGGACCCACACCATGTATCAGTACGATCAATACGACCAGCGCATCGTCCAGGAGCGCGTTGCCCAGTTCCGTGACCAGGTGCGCCGCCGCCTTGCCGACGAACTGACCGAAGAGGAATTCCTGCCGCTGCGGCTGCAGAATGGCCTGTACATGCAGCGCCATGCCTACATGCTGCGCGTGGCCATTCCGTACGGCCTGCTGTCGTCGAAGCAGATGCGCATGCTGGCGCACATCGCGCGCGAGTACGACCGCGGCTACGGCCACTTCTCCACGCGCCAGAACATCCAGTACAACTGGATGGACCTCGAGCGCGTGCCGGACGTGCTGGCCGACCTTGCCAGCGTGGAGATGCACGGCATCCAGACTTCGGGCAACTGCGTGCGCAACATCACCACCGACCACTTCGCCGGCGTGACGCCGGACGAGACCGTGGACCCGCGCGTGCTGGCCGAACTGCTGCGCCAGTGGAGCACCTTCCAGCCCGAATTCGCCTTCCTGCCGCGCAAGTTCAAGATTGCGATCTCGGCCTCCGCCAACGACCGCGCCGTGGTGCAGATGCACGACATCGGCATCTACGCCTACCGGAACGCCGCTGGCGAGACGCGCCTGCGCATCCTGGCCGGTGGCGGCCTGGGCCGCACGCCGATCCTGGGCACGATCATCAAGGACGACCTGCCGTGGCAGCACCTGCTGACCTACGTGGAGTCGGCAATTCGCGTGTACAACCGCTACGGCCGCCGCGACAACAAGTACAAGGCACGCATCAAGATCCTCGTGAAGGCCATCGGCGCCGAGAAGTTCGCCGCCGAGGTCGAGGAAGAGTGGCAGCACAGCAAGGACGGCCCGGGCACCATCACGCAGGACGAATTCGACCGTGTGGCGCAGTACTTCGCCCCGCCGGCCTACGAGAAGCTGGCCGACACCGACGCCGGCTATGAGAAGCACCTGCTCGAGGACAAGGCGTTCGCGCGCTGGGTCAGCCGCAGCGTGCACGCCCACAAGGTGCCGGGCTACGCCGCCGTGACGCTCTCCACCAAGCCGGGTCCGGTCTCGCCCCCGGGCGATGCCACGGACAAGCAGATGGAAGCCGTGGCAGACCTGGCCGACCGCTACGGGTTTGGCGAGCTGCGCGTGGCGCACGAGCAGAACCTGGTGCTGCCGGACGTGAAGAAGCACGACCTGTTCGCCCTCTGGCAGGAAGCGAAGCAGGCCGGCCTGGCGACGGCCAATATCGGCCTGCTGACCGACATCATCGCCTGCCCGGGCGGCGATTTCTGCTCGCTGGCGAATGCCAAGTCGATCCCGATCGCGCTGGGTATCCAGGAGCGCTTCGACAACCTCGACTTCGTGCACGACCTGGGCGAGATCTCGCTGAACATCTCCGGCTGCATTAACGCGTGCGGCCACCACCACGTGGGCAACATCGGCGTGCTGGGCGTGGACAAGGACGGTTCCGAGTGGTACCAGGTGACGCTCGGCGGCGCCCAGGGCAACAACACCGCGCTGGGCAAGGTCATCGGCCCGTCGTTCAGCGCCGAGGAAATGCCCGAAGTGGTGAGCCGCATCATCGAGACCTTTGTCGCGCACCGCGTGGAGGACGAGCGCTTCATCGACACGTTCGCCCGTATCGGCATCGCCCCGTTCAAGGAACGTGTGTACGCCGACAAGCAGCGCGAAGAGCGCGCCGAAGCCTGACGACCCCGGAGAGACTGAACATGGCAAAGATCATTCAACTGCAACGCGACGCCGCCGACCTCCGCCCCGTGATCGTCGAGGACAACTGGACCGTGCTGCGCGCCACCGAGACCGAGCCGCTGGACGAGGCCCGCGTGGCCGCCGCCGCGCAGGGCACGGGCGCCGTGCTGTTCCCGCTGTCGGTGTGGAAGGCGCACGAAGCGCTGCTGGCCGGCCGCGACAAGGCCATCACCGGCGTGTGGCTGGCGCCCGAAGACGAGCCGGGCGATGCCGAGGCGTTTTTCGGCCGCGTGTCGCTGGTGGCCGTGGATTTCCCGGTGTTCCGCGATGGCCGCGGTTTCTCGTCGGCCTACCTGCTGCGCACCCGCTACCACTGGGACGGCCAGCTCCGCGCCATCGGCGATGTGCTGCGCGACCAGCTCAACTTCATGAAGCGCTGCGGTTTCGACGCCTTCGCGGTGCGCGCCGACAAGAACATCGACGACGCCATCAAGGGCTTTACCGAGTTCACGGTGGCCTACCAGGCCTCGGTGGACGAGCCGCTGCCGCTGTTCCGCCGCAACCGCGCGGAAGTGACCGCCCGGGGCGCTGCATGAGCACGGTGATCTCCGACATCCCAGTGGTGGAGATGGGTGCGCCGGTGTCCGGCCTGCGCCCGCCCGCGCTGTGGACCCAGCCGGTCTACACGGGCACCGTGGAGGCGCTGGAAGCCAAGGAACGCGCGCTGGCCGAGCGGCTGGCCGGTATCGCGGGCCGCTTCTTCCGCGCCCGCTTCGCCACCAGCCTGGCTGCCGAGGACATGGTCCTGACCGATGCCATCCTGCGCGGCGGCGACGCCGTGCGCGCCGGCATCCGCGTGTTCACGCTGAACACCGGCCGCCTGCACGCCGAGACGCTGGCCGTGCTGGACCAGGTGCATGCGCACTACGGCTACGCCATCGAGCAGTTCACGCCGGATCAGGACGCGGTGGAGAACTACCTGAAGAACCACGGCCTGAACGCGTTCTACGACAGCGTGGACCTGCGCAAGAGCTGCTGCGGCATCCGCAAGGTGGAGCCGCTGAACCGCGCGCTGTCCCACGCCGATGCGTGGATGACCGGCCAACGCCGCGAGCAGGCCGTCACGCGCGCCGAGCTGCCCTTCGAGGAGCTGGACGAAGCGCGCGGCATCCCGAAATTCAATCCGCTGGCCGACTGGACCGAGGCCGAGGTCTGGGCCTACCTGGTGCGCCACAACGTGCCGGTGAACGCGCTGCATGCCAAGGGCTACCCCAGCATCGGCTGCGAGCCGTGTACACGCGCCGTGAAGGCTGGCGAAGACGTCCGCGCCGGACGTTGGTGGTGGGAGAGCAAGGACTCGAAAGAGTGCGGGCTCCACGAGCAGAACATCAAGCATTGAAGTATTGAATCGAGGCCGAGAACGACATGGGCATCATGAACGACATCGCAGAAGCAGGGGTTGAACACCTGCTCCAGGTCCAGAACGACCACCTCGACCGGCTGGAAGCCGAGTCGATCTACATCATCCGTGAAGTGGTGGCCGAGTGCCGCAACCCGGCGCTGCTGTTCTCCGGCGGCAAGGACTCGATCGTCATGCTGCACCTGGCGCTGAAGGCTTTCCGCCTGGGCGACCGCAAGGTGGAACTGCCGTTCCCGCTGGTGCACATCGACACCGGCCACAACTATCCGGAAGTGATCGCCTTCCGCGACCAGCGCGTGGCGGAATTGGGCGCGCGCCTGGTGGTGGGCCACGTCGAGGATTCGATCAAGCGCGGCACGGTGCGCCTGCGCAAGGAAACCGACTCGCGCAACGCGGCGCAGGCCGTGACGCTGCTGGAAACCATCGAGGCCCACAAGTACGACGCCCTGATGGGCGGCGCCCGCCGCGACGAAGAGAAGGCCCGCGCCAAGGAACGGATTTTCTCGTTCCGCGACGAGTTCGGCCAGTGGGACCCCAAGGCCCAGCGCCCCGAGCTGTGGAGCCTGTACAACGCCCGCATGGCGGCAGGCGAGCAGATGCGCGTGTTCCCGATCTCGAACTGGACCGAGCTGGACGTGTGGCAATACATCGCCCGGGAAAACCTGGCCCTGCCGCCGATCTACTACGCGCACCAGCGCGAAGTGGTGCGCAAGAACGGCCTGCTGGTGCCGGTGACGCCGATCACGCCTAAGCAGGATGGCGATGTGAGCGAGGTGCTGTCGGTACGCTTCCGGACCGTGGGCGACATCTCCTGCACCTGCCCGGTGGCCAGCACGGCCGCCAACCCGGTGGACATCATCGCCGAGACCGCGGTGACCGAGATCACCGAGCGCGGCGCCACCCGGATGGACGACCAGACCAGCGAGGCGTCGATGGAGCGCCGCAAGAAGGAAGGCTACTTCTAAGCCGCAGCCAAGGACCAGAGGGACCAAATATCATGACTCAACAAGCATTGCACCAGGGCCTGCTGCGCTTTATCACCGCGGGTTCCGTGGACGACGGCAAGAGCACGCTGATCGGCCGCCTGCTGTATGACAGCAAGGCCGTGCTCTCCGACCAGCTGACCGCGCTGGCCAACGCCAAGAACAAGCGCACCGCCGGCGAGCAGATCGATTTTTCGCTGCTGACCGACGGCCTGGAAGCCGAGCGCGAGCAGGGCATCACCATCGACGTGGCCTACCGCTACTTCTCCACCGCGCGCCGCAAGTTCATCATCGCCGACACGCCGGGCCACGAGCAGTACACCCGCAACATGGTGACCGGCGCCAGCACGGCGCACGCCGCCATCGTGCTGGTGGACGCCACGCGCGTGACCGTGCAGGACGGCCGGGCCGAACTGCTGGCGCAGACCAAGCGCCACTCGGCCATCCTGAAGCTGCTGGAGATCCAGCACGTGATCGTGGCCATCAACAAGATGGATCTGGTCGAGTTCAGCGAGCAGCGCTTCAACGAGATCCGCACCGCCTACACCGAACTGGCCGCCCAACTGGGCCTGAAGGATGTGCGATATGTGCCGGTATCGGCGCTCCGTGGTGACAACATCGTCCACGCCAGCGACGCCATGCCGTGGTATCAGGGCGAGCCGCTGCTGCCGCTGCTCGAGGCCCTCCCCGTGGAGGACCCGGCCCCCGAGGGCGATGCCGCGCTGCGCTTCCCGGTGCAGCTGGTGATCCGCCAGGACGGCGCCCAGTCGGACGATTTCCGGGGCTACGCAGGCCGCGTGGAAGCGGGCACCGTGCGCGTGGGCCAGAAGCTGCGCGTGCTGCCGGCCAACCGCGACGCCGTGGTGGCCGAGGTGCTGACGCCGAACGGCGCGGCGGACTCGGCCAACGCGGGCGACACCGTGACGGTGCGCCTGTCGGAAGACGTCGATGTATCACGCGGTGACATGTTCGTGGCTGCCGATGCTGCCTCGGTCTCGGCCAAGAAGTTGCAGGCCGACCTGTGCTGGTTCGACGACGAATCGCTGAACCCGGCCCGCAAGTACGTGCTCAAGCACACCACGGCCAGCGTGTTCGCGCGCGTGTCGGCGGTGGATCGCGTGCTGGACGTGCACACGCTGTCGCACGAGACCGGCCGCCACGACATCCGCCTGAACGACATCGGCTCGGTGCAGCTGTCGCTGCAGAAGCCGATCGTGTGCGACGTCTACGGCGATAATCCTGCGACGGGCGCGTTCGTGCTGATCGACGAGGCGACCAACCACACGGTGGCGGCGGGCATGATCCGTGCGTATAGCTGACATCGATATCGTCAGACGGCAAGTAGAACAGTGAGCGAGATGACCCCGCATCAAGACAAACGGACCGGACGCGTGACCCTGATTGGTGCAGGCCCCGGTGCGGCCGACCTCATTACGGTGCGTGGCGCACGCCTGCTGGGCGAGGCCCAGGTGGTGCTGCACGACGCGCTGGTGTCGCCCGAGATGCTGGCCTGGTGCCCCCAGGCGCAACTCGTGGAGGTGGGCAAGCGCTGCGGCCAGCGCAGCACCGCGCAGCTGTTCATCAATCGCCAGATCGTGGACCTGGCCACCAAGTACGAGCGCGTGGTCCGGCTCAAGGGCGGCGACCCGATGCTGTTCGGCCGCGCCGACGAGGAACTGCAGGCGCTGGAAGCGGCGGGCATCGAGTATGAGGTGGTGCCGGGCATCACGGCGGCGCTGGCGGCGGCTTCGGCCATCCGCAAGCCGCTGACCAAGCGCGGCGTCTCGCGCAGCGTGGCCTTCGCCACCCAGGCCAAGGCGGCCGATGCGGTGGACGTGGAAGCTGACGTCCGCGCCGACACCATCGTCTATTACATGGGCCGCGACCAGGCGGCCAACATCGCTGCCCAGCTGATTGCCCACGGCAAGCCGGCTTCGACGCCCGCGTGGGTGGTGGAAGCGGCCACCACCGCGAAACAGCGCAGCCACCAGTTCACGCTACGCCAGATGGCCGCTGGGGAGGCCGCAGCGTGGATGGACCCGGTGCAGCCGAGCCTGCTGATGATCGGCGAGGCCCTGGCGGACCGGGCGACGGAGGCGGTGGAAGAGGCTGGGCCGGACGGACATCATCACGAACGCGCCGCCTGAATTGGCGGGGGCGGATGAAAAAGGCCAGAGCGATGCTCTGGCCTTTTTTTGCTCATCGCCGATCACGAACCCAGTTTGCAAATCCGTACATCGACGCATAGTATACGGATATCGATATCTTGAATGCATACAAGATGATATGTTGTATGGATTCAGGCGGGCTCAGCCATCAAACTGGAGTGATGACGTGTTGTACCGTGGTACGAAGGATGAAACATTTGTGCGTCAGGCGCTTAGCCAGGCGGACTATTCCTGCGGTAGATGGATCGCAAACCAAAGGTTCTTCGACAAGCCAGAAGACTCGGAATTGGATCCGCAGGCGAAGGCGGCAATCATCATCGCCGTCGCCATTTACGTGGAAACTGCGCGCCTGGACCAGAACGAACTACAGGGCGCGCTGGCCCTGCGGACGGTAGGGGAGGCGCATCGGCTGATCGACAGACTCCATCCCCTCACGTTCGGAGGCTGGAACGGATTGAGCGGGCTGAGCCGGCGTCTCAAATGACCTGAAACGCGTCGCGCGCCGGCCTTCGCGCGAGAAGCCCTGACAGCTTCTTGAGCGCAAGCGACAACTGCCCGCGTTCGGCGACCCCCCCGAGTGAAATCCGGATGGCACCTGGCGTGGACGTGCCGTCCGCAAAGGCGTCGGCGCCCGTCACGCGGAGATCTTCTGCGCGCGCGGTCCGGGTGAAGTCTGCTGATGTCCAATAGCTCGGCAATGGATGCCAGATGTGAATCCCCAGGGCCGGATTGGCATCGAAGCCCGCCAACCATTGTCTGGCGATCTGCTGCCGCGCGTCAGCCTCCGCCCGAATGCCATCAAGGAGCGTCTTCGCGGCACCATCGAGGATCCACTGCGTGGCGAGTGCCGTCGCCAGCGGCGACGCCATCAGCGTGATGGCCCGGAGTGCGGTCAGCATCGCGTTCTGAACCGCCGGATCCTTCACGACAACATAGGCGGTTCGCAACCCTGGGCTCAGACACTTCGATAGTGTCGATACATAGGCGGTCTGCTGCGGAGCCAGTGTCGCGATGGGTGGGGGCGCGTCGGGCGTGAGCAGCCAGTAGGGGTCGTCTTCGATAATCAGGATGCCCTGCCGCTCAGCGATACGGGCGATGTCTCGACGCCGTGTCTCGGGCATCGTATGCGTCGTGGGGTTCTGTAGCGTTGGATTGAGGTAGACCAGCCGAACCCCTTCCGTCTGGCATGCCGCTTCAAGGCTGTCTGGGCGCATGCCGTCGCCATCGACCGCAATCGTGACGATTCGCCTTCCGAGTTGCGATGCGGCGGCCCGTACCCCGGGATAGATCAAGGGCTCGGCGGCAATGGCGCCGCCGTGTTCCGTGCCCGCCATGATCAGGGCTGCCAAAGCCGTCTGGGCGCCGGGGCATGCCACGACGTCGTCTTCGGCTACCGACCCCAGCATCGGCGCAAGCCAACGCGCGCCGGCGGACCGGTCGGTTGTGGTGCCGCCACCCAGGTGGTAGGTCATCAACAGTGCAGGATCCGCGCGCAGGGTGAGTTGCCCGATCCCCCGTCGCAGCATCTCGCCGACATCGATGCCGGGCGCCGGCGGCGGCACGTTCATGCTGAGATCCACGGCCTGGGACAACTCGTAAGCCGGTAGCGCGACGAACGTCCCTTGAGAGCCGCGGGCGACGGTAAGGCCGCGCCGGGCCGCCTCGTTCAGGCCACGGGTCACCGTCGTCAGGTCGACCTGGAACAGGGACGCGAGCTGTCTCTGCGAGGGCAGGCGGTCTCCTGGGGCAAGGCTGCCGTCTCGCATCGCCACCTCGATCAGGTCGGCGATCTGCAGGTATCGCGAACCGCCTCCTTCCCGAAGTGGCCGGGCCCAGTCGGGCCGGGCGGGTGCCTCGCTCGGGTGTTGTTTCGACATTAAAATCTCTTGTATGGGTGTTGTCTTACATTAGCATGCCTCGCGGTTCGGGTAAATCCATACAACACCGGATAACCCGTTTTTCTTGCGAAGGTGGTTGTTATGCATGTGTGTGTGGCCGATACGCGGCGCGTCCGTCGGCGAAAGTCCCCCCGTTTCCTTTCTCCTGTTCTCTGGCGTTGGCTGATCCTCGCCGCCCTCCCGCTAAGTCTGGCCGGTTGTTCGTGGGAACTGCTCAATCCCAGCGGGTCCATCGGCGTGCAAACGCGAAACCTGATCGTGCTGGCCACGGCGCTGATGCTGATGGTGGTGATCCCCGTGATCATCCTTACGCTGGTGTTTGCGTGGCGGTATCGCGAGGGCAATACCAAGGCCGAGTACGCGCCGCGCTGGTCGCATTCGACCCGAATTGAAGTGGTGGTGTGGGGTATCCCGTGCGTGATTGTGGCGCTGCTCGGCATCATCATCTGGGACACCACGCACAAGCTCGACCCGTTCCGCCCGATCGAATCGAAGGTGGCGCCGCTGGAAGTGGATGTGGTGGCGCTCGACTGGAAGTGGCTGTTCATCTATCCGCAATACGGCGTGGCGTCACTGAACGAACTGCCCGTGCCGGTGGGGACGCCGATCAACTTCCGCATCACGGCCGAATCGACCATGAACGCGCTGTTCATCCCGCGCCTGGGCAGCATGGTCTACGCCATGGCCGGCATGCAGACAAAGCTGCATCTGATTGCCGACGAGCCTGGCGTGTTCGATGGCCGCTCTGCCGCGTATAGCGGCTCCGGCTTCTCGGACATGCATTTCCGCACAGTGGCCACGTCGCGTGCCGAATTCGATGCATGGATCGAGCGTGCCCGGGCATCGGGCCACACGCTTGACGAACAGACCTACCGCAAGCTGGAGCAACCGAGCAGCAAGGACCCCGTCACGCTCTACGCCAAGGTGGACCCGCGTCTGTTCCAGGGCGTGGTGGACCAGTACATGGCCAGCAATGGCGAAATCTGCCGCGCTGACAGCCCGGTGACCATCAGCGCCATTGCCGGCGCCAACATGCCGCCGCTCCCGGCGCAGCAGCAGACCCTGGAGCGCTAATCATCATGCTTGGAAAACTCTCTCTCGACGCCATCCCCCTGCACGAGCCCATCATCATGGGCACGCTGGTGGTGGTGCTGCTGGGCGGCGCCGCGCTGTTAGGCGCCATCACGTACTACAACAAATGGTCCTACCTCTGGAAAGAGTGGATCTGCTCCGTCGACCACAAGCGCATCGGCGTGATGTACATCATCCTGGCGCTGGTCATGCTGCTGCGCGGCTTTGCGGATGCCATCATGATGCGCACCCAGCAGGCCATCGCCGTGGGTGAGGCAACCGGCTACCTGCCCCCGCATCACTACGACCAGATCTTTACCGCGCATGGCGTGATCATGATCTTCTTCGTGGCTACGCCGTTCATCCTCGGTTTGATGAACGTGATTGTGCCGCTGCAACTCGGCGCGCGCGACGTGGCGTTCCCGTTCGTCAACTCGCTGAGTTTCTGGATGTCGGCGATGGGCGCGGTGCTGGTCATGATGTCGATGTTCGTCGGCGATTTTGCGGCCACGGGGTGGGTCGCCTATCCGCCCTTGAGCGGGCTCGGCTACAGCCCCACGGTGGGCGTCGACTACTACATCTGGTCACTGCAGATATCGGGGCTAGGCACCACGCTGACCGGCATCAACTTCATCGTCACGATCCTGCGCATGCGCGCACCGGGCCTGAACCTCATGAAGATGCCGGTGTTCACGTGGACCGCGCTGATCACCAACATCCTGATTGTCGCCATCTTCCCGGTGCTGACCGCCACGCTGGCGCTGCTGGCCGCCGACCGCTACCTGGACATGCACTTCTTTACCAGCGAGCTTGGCGGCAACGCGATGATGTACGTGAACCTGATCTGGATCTGGGGCCACCCGGAGGTCTACGTGCTGATCCTGCCGTGCTTTGGCGCGTTCTCGGAGATCATCGCCACGTTCTCGCGCAAGCCGCTGTTTGGTTACTCGTCGATGGTGTACGCCACATCGTCGATCGGTGTCCTGTCGTTCTTCGTCTGGCTGCACCACTTCTTCACGATGGGCTCGGGCGCCAGCGTCAATGCCTTCTTCGGCATCATGACCTCGATCATCTCGATTCCGACCGGCGTGAAGCTGTTCAACTGGCTGTTCACGATGTACCGCGGACGCATCCGCTTCCATTCGTCGACGCTGTGGACAATTGGCTTCATGGTGACGTTTGCCGTGGGCGGCATGACCGGCGTGCTGCTGGCCGTGCCGGGCGCGGACTTCGTGCTGCACAACAGCCTGTTCCTGATTGCCCACTTCCATAACGTGATCATCGGCGGCGTGGTGTTTGGCTGCCTGGCCGCGATGACGTTCTGGTTCCCGAAAGTGTTCGGCTTCACGCTGAACGAGTTCTGGGGCAAGGTCGCGTTCTGGTGCTGGCTGATCGGCTTCTACCTGGCGTTCATGCCGCTGTACGCGCTGGGCCTGCAAGGCATGACGCGCCGCATGAACCACTACAACAACCCCGAATGGCAGCCGTACCTGATCGTTGCACTGGTGGGCGCGGTGGTCATCGGCTGCGGCATCCTGGCGATCCTGTGGCAGCTGTTCGTCAGCGTGCGCGACCGGAACGAGAACCGCGACCTGACCGGCGATCCATGGGATGGCCGGAGTCTGGAGTGGGCTACCGCCTCGCCGGCGCCGTTCTACAACTTCGCGCACGTACCGCACATCACGTCGCTGGAACAGCATTGGGATGACAAGGAAGCGGGCCGCGCCTACGTGGCGCCTGCCGCGTACGAAGACATCCATATGCCGCGCAATACGTCGGCGGGCTTCATCGTATCGGTGTTCGGGCTGGTGCTGTGCTTTGGCCTGGTCTGGCACATCTGGTGGATGGCGGGCTTTGGCCTGGCCGCGATGATCTGCACGTTCATCGCCCGCGCCTATGACCGTGACGTGGACTACTACGTCCCTGCCGCCGAAGTGGAGCGCATCGAGCGCGCCCGCTTTGCGCAACTGAAAGGGGCCAACTGATCATGACGACGACCTTGAAACTGCGCGCCGAGGCCGCGCAGGCACCGCATCACGAGACCCACGCCGCGCATGCGCATGACGACGACCACGCGCATCACGCCGAACAGGCGCAAACCAGCCTCAAGCTTGGCTTCTGGCTGTACCTGATGAGTGACTGCCTGATCTTCGCCTCGCTGTTCGCGACGTTTGGCGTGCTCGTCAATGGCACAGCCGGGGGCCCGACTGGACGCGAGCTGTTCGATCTGCGCTTTGTACTCGGCGAAACGATGCTGCTGCTGACCAGCAGCCTGACCTTCGGCGTGGCGATGCTGAAGGTACGGAACGGCAAGGGCAACCCCAACGAAGTCATCCGCTGGATGGTGCTGACATTCGCGCTCGGTGCCGCCTTCGTCGGCATGGAGATCTTCGAGTTTCACGAACTGCTGCACGAGGGCGCAGGCCCGAATCGCAGCGCCTATCTGTCGGCGTTCTTCATGCTCGTGGGCACGCACGGCCTGCACGTCAGCGCCGGGCTGCTCTGGATCATCGTGATGGTCAACCAGGTGCAGGTGTTCGGTCTCGATGGCATCGTGCGTCGCCGCCTGGCCTGCCTGAGCCTGTTCTGGCACTTCCTGGACCTGGTCTGGATTGGCGTTTTTACCATTGTCTACCTGCGGGAGTTCCTGTGATGGCCAACCAACCACATGCGCATGAGGATGACCATGGCAGCCTGCGCAGCCACCTGACCGGCTACGTACTCTCGCTGGTGCTGACGTTCATCTCGTTCGGTGCGGTCATGGGCAAGCTGTTGCCGCCGCGCGCCGGGCTGCTGATGATCGTGACGCTGTGTATCGTCCAGTTGCTGGTGCAGCTGGTGTTCTTCCTGCACCTTGGCCCGCGCAAGGGCCAACGTGGCAACACGGCTATCTTTGCGTGTACCGTGTTCCTGATCGCCATTGTCGTAGCGGGGTCGTTGTGGGTCATGCACAACGCCAACCTGAACATGATGCCGATGCAGTCGGTGCCTGTTGGCAGCAATCGATAGATTGCAGGCATCTGACACGTCCATCGGTGAAGCGGATGGACGTGTCTTCAGATCATTCCCCTATTGGCGACTGCCGCGATGGTGTTGTTGCCACCGCCCCCACGCAGTACGCCGCAATCGCGTCCAGCACGCTCTCGGCCTCGCCCACCGCCGCGGCGCAGCCAATCCGCATCGCCGGATATTGCGCCCGGCATTGGTCGATCAGCGCCGGCAAATCGCGGCGGATGTGGCCGCCCTGGCCGAAGAACACCGGTACGACGGTGACTTCCTCCACGCTCGCGCTGGCCAGTTCGCCCAGCGCCACGGGCAGCGACGGCTCCATCAGTTCCAGGAACGCCAGCCGCACGGCGGTGTCCGGCAGCACGGCGGTCAGCTTGGCCTGCAGGCGGTCGAACGGTTCGCGCCAGCGCGCGTCGCGCGCGCCGTGGGCGAAGAGGACCAGGCCGGTGGTGGCAGCCATGGCGGTCAATGCCGGTCCACCCAGCGCAGGGCGCTCAGCGCCAGTGCCAGGTAGAGCGTGCCGGGAACGAGCGCCGAGACGATCGGCGGCCAGGTGTGCAGCAGGCCGACGTGCGAGAACAGCGTGTTCGACAGGTGGAACGACAGCCCCAGCATGATGCCGCCGAACACCTTCACGCCCACCGCACCGGCACGCGCATGCAGGTACGCGAACGGCAGCGCCAGCGCCACCATCACGAACAGCGTCAGCGGATAGACCACCTTCTTCCAGAAGGCGATCTCGTAGCGCTGCGTGTCCTGCTTGTTGTCGCGCAGATGGCGGATATAGCGGAACAGGTCGAGCGTGGACATCCGCTCCGGCGTGACCAGCAGCACTGACAGGATCTGCGGCGTCAGCTCCGAATGCATCACCATGTTCGGGAACTTGGCCTGCTCGGCACGGAAGTCCGGTGCCAGGGCGTCGCGCTGGGCGCCGTCAGGGTGGGGCAGTTCGATGAAACGGGTCTCGTTGACGTCATTGAGCTGCCACGCCTGGCCGCCCTGATAGCGGCCTTCCTTGGCGACGCGGATCACGCGCAGGCGGTATTGCTGGTCGAATTCGTAGATGGTGATGCCGTTGATGCTCTGGTCCGGCTTCAGCCCCTGCACGTTGACGAAGCGGGTGACTTCGCCGCCCGCGCCCTCGGGCGTGGTGTCCTTGTCGCGATCCTTGACCCAGACACCGGAGCGGAAGCCCGCCGACACCGTGGCGCCAATCGCCTCCAGCTTCACCTTCTGGGCGTACTGCTCGGCCGCCGGGCCGATGAATTCGCCGAAGATGAAGGTGACGATGGCCAGCGGCACGGCCAGCTTGAACAGCGAGAACAGCGCCTGGCGCGTGTTCAGGCCGGCCACGCGGAAGATCGTGTATTCCGACTGGCTGGCCAGCTGCGAGAAGACGTAGATCGCGCTGATCAGCACCGCGATCGGCAGCACCTCGTACACCCGGGTGGGCGCTTCCAGCATGACGTGGAAGAACGCCACCAGCGAGGTGTAGCCGCCCTGCACGCTCTCCAGTTCATTGAGCAAGTCGAAGAACACGAACAGCGAGAGCACCGCGAACAGGATGAACGCGAACACGCCATAGATCAGGCGGCCGAAATACCGCTCGTAGACCTGGAGGACCCTCATGCCTGGCTCCCCTTGGTGTCCTTGCGGCGCAGACCGAAGACGGCGCGCCAGCCGCCCAGGCTGCGGTTCTGCCGGTATCGGAACATGCCCACGGCACCGAGGAAGGCCGCCAGGTGGATCGGCCAGATCGCCATCCAGAACGAAAGTGTCCCCGAGCGCACCCAGGCCTGCGCCAGGTTGATCATGTTGCTGTAGGTCAGGTAGATCAGCACGGCGAAGACGAGCGGCGTATAGCGGCCCAGGCGCGGGTTCACGTACGCAAGCGGGATGGCGATCATCACGAAATTGAAGGCGAGGATCGGCAGCGAGACACGCCAGAGCAGTTCGCCCAGGTTGTCACGGGTGGGATTGCGGATCAGGTCCAGCGTGTTGCGGGCCTTGGGCGGCACGTCGCTCTCGTTCTCGGGCGGCTTGTTGTCCACCTTGACGGCGTAGCGGTCGAATTCCAGGATGCGGTAGTCGAGCTGGCCCGGCGTGCCGGCGTAGCGCCGGCCGTGTTCCATCACCACCAGACGGTCGCCGTTCGGCATGGTCTGGAACTGGCCCTGGTGGGACAGCGCCACGCCGATCTTGCCTGCCTCGGCATTGGCCACGAAGACGTTGCGCGCGTACTTCATGTCCGCGTCGATACCCTCGATGAACAGTACGTAGTTGCCGTTGGCCGGCTCGATGAAACGGCCCGAGGCGATCATCGACAGCACGCCGCGCTGCTGGAAGCGGTCGCGGAACAGGCTGCTCTGCTGGTTGGCCCACGGCCACGCGAACATGCCCAGCAGCAGCGCCATGACAAAGAACGGCGCGGCGAACTGGAGCACCGGCTTGATCAGGTCGCGCAGGGAGATACCGGCCGAGAACCACACCACCATCTCGGAGTCCTTGTACCAGCGGGTCAGGACGATCAGCGTGGAGATGAACAGCGTGGCCGACAGCAGGATCGAGAGGTAGCCGATCGTGGCCAGGCCGATCAGCATCAGCACGTCGTTGGGGCTGGCCTTGCCATTGGCGGCCATCCCCAGGATGCGGATCACGAGCGACGTGAGCATGAAAGTCAGCATCACCAGGAACACCGCGCCGGCGGTGTAGGCGAGCTCGCGTCGCAGGGCTTGTTGAAAGATCATGCGGAATCGCTTCCGGCTGCCGGCCGGAGCGGGCGATGTACCGGGGGCCGAGGGACTGGCAGGACCGCGGGCTGTCAGCGTGGCGGATCGGCGGCGGCAGATCGCGGATGAAAATCGCGGATAATGGGGCCTTTCTTTTCGACGAGCCCCTGAAGGAAGCGCGATGGAATTTAGCACAAAAGCCCTGGATTGGAGCAAAGCCGGCCAAAATGGTTTCCTGGCCACGAAGACCGACTGCCTGGTGGTTGGCCTGTTCGAGGGCCAGAGCCTGGCGGGCGTGGCCAAGGCCCTGGATGTCGCCACCAAGGGGCTGGTGGCGCGTCTGGTCAAGCAGGGCGACTTCGAAGGCAAGCGCGGCACCCAGCTGATGCTGCACGAAGTGGCCGGGATTGGCGCCGCCCGCGTGCTGCTGGTGGGCCTGGGCAAGGAAGCCGAGTTCTCGGACAAGGCCTTCGTGGAGGCCGTGCGTACCGCCGTGCGTGCGCTGTCCGGCACGCGTGCCGCGTCCGCCCTCTGGTGCCTGGCCCAGCAGCCGCCGGCCCAGCGCGACGTGGCCTGGGCCGTGATCACCACCATCACACTGGTACGTGACGCCGGCTACCGCCTGCTGGAGCGCCATCCGGAACTCAAGCGCCCGCCCAAGGGCGTGGGCGCCGACAAGCCGTCGCTGCGCAAGATCGTGCTGGCCGTGGACGCCGCCGACGCCAAGCAGGCCACCCAGGCCGTGGTGCGCGGCACCGCCATCGCCAACGGCATGGAGCTGACCCGCGACCTCGGCAACCTGCCGTCCAACATCTGCACCCCGACCTACCTGGCCAATACCGCCCGGGCCATGGCCAAGCGCCACAAGCTCAAGGCGGAGATCCTGGGCCGCAAGCAGATCGAGGCCCTGAACATGGGCGCCTTCCTGGCCGTGACCAAGGGCAGCGTCGAGCCGCCGCAGTTCATCGTGCTGCGCTACGACGGCGCCGCCGCCAAGCAGGCCCCGGTGGTGCTGGTGGGCAAGGGCATCACCTTCGATACCGGCGGCATCTCGCTGAAGCCGGGCGAGGGCATGGACGAGATGAAGTACGACATGTGCGGCGCCGCCTCGGTGCTCGGCACGATCCAGGCCGTGGCCGAAATGGGCCTGAAGATCAACGTCGTGGCCGTGGTGCCGAGCTGCGAGAACATGCCCAGCGGCATCGCCACCAAGCCGGGCGACGTGGTGACGAGCATGTCCGGCCAGACGATCGAGATCCTGAACACGGACGCCGAAGGCCGCCTGATCCTGTGCGATGCGCTGACCTACGTGGAACGCTTCAAGCCCGCCGCCGTGGTGGACGTGGCCACGCTGACCGGCGCCTGCATCATCGCGCTCGGCCACGTGAACAGCGGCCTCTACGCCCGTAACGACCTGCTGGCCGACCAGCTGCTCGACGCCGGCCGCAAGGCCATGGACACCGCCTGGCGCATGCCGCTGGACGATGACTACCAGGACCAGCTCAAGTCGAACTTCGCCGACATGGCCAATATCGGCGGCCGCCCGGCGGGCAGCGTCACGGCGGCCTGTTTCCTGGCGCGCTACACGGAAAAGTACGACTGGGCCCACCTGGACATCGCCGGCACGGCCTGGAAGAGCGGGGCGGCCAAGGGCGCCACCGGTCGTCCGGTACCGCTGCTGACGCAGTTCCTGATGGATCGCGCGTCGTAATCGACGAAAAAGGTAGCCGGGATGACGCGCATCGACTTCCACAGCAACGTGCCGGACTCGCTGGCCTACGTCTGCCGCCTGGTTCGCAAGGCGTACGGGGCGGGCCAGAAGGTGGTGGTATACGGCACGGCGCATCAGCTGACGCAGCTCGATGCGCGACTGTGGACGTTCTCGCCGCTCGACTTCCTGCCGCATTGCGGGCTGGACAGCCCCAACGTGGCGGTGACGCCGATCATCCTGGCCGCCACGCTCGAGGGCGTGCCGCATCACCAGATCCTCGTCAACCTGTCACCCGAGGCGCCGGCGCAGTTCGCCAGCTTCGAGCGGCTGATCGAGGTAGTGGGGGCCGGCGAGGCCGAACGCGCCGCCGGGCGCGACCGTTACCGTTTCTACCGTGAGCGCGGCTATCCGCTCACGCACCACGACATTGGCCAGTCCGCCAAGGGAGAATCCGCATGAGTGAACGTACCACCTCGCGGGTTATTCCGCGGCTGGGCCCGAACGACAGCGTGCCGTTGCTGACGGAAGTCGTGGACCTGCCCGACCTGCCGGAGACCGCCTTCGCGCCGCCGGGGCCCGCCTCGGCAGGCGTCGGCACGGTCATCGACACGGCAAACATGCCCGAGTCGGGGCTGGTGTCGTCAGTGGGGGATACCGAGGGTGGGGTGGAGGACGATCCGGAAGCGCCGATGATCGACCCGGTGCCCTTCCTGCCAGGCGAGGATGACCTGCGCGCGGTGCGCTCGGAATTGCTGACGCGCGTGATGATGCGTTTCCGCACCGAGTGGCCGCAGGTGGTGGAAGCCCATACCGAAGCCACGCTGCAATCGCGGCTGGCGCCGCTGACCGCGCAACTGGCCAGCGAGCTGACGCAGGCGCTGGAGGCGAGGCTGGTGGAATGGCTGGATGCGACGCTCGAGGAGATCGAGCGCGATCCGGGCGGGATGTAGCAGCGAAAGCAGAGAAAGCAGGGAATTTTCCCCTCTCCCGCAGGCGGCAGAGGGGAGAGGGGAGTCGGAGACCCCAAACAGGGTCAGTCCGTCACGGCGCCCTTGCTGGCCGTCGAGGCCAGTTTCGAGAACTTCGCCAGCACGCCACGCGTGTAGCGCGGCGCCGGCTGCTGCCACGTGGCGCGGCGCTTGGCCAGTTCCTCATCGGACACGTTCAGTTGCAGCTTCAGCTGGTGCGCGTCGATCGTGATCGAATCGCCTTCCTTCACCAGTGCGATGGTGCCGCCCACGAACGCCTCGGGCGCCACGTGACCCACCACCATGCCCCAGGTACCGCCCGAGAACCGGCCGTCGGTAATGAAGCCCACCGACTCGCCCAGCCCCTTGCCGATGATGGCCGAGGTCGGCGCCAGCATTTCCGGCATGCCCGGGCCGCCCTTCGGGCCCAGGTAGCGCAGCACCAGGATGTCGCCGGCGTTGATCTTGTCGGCCAGGATGGCGTCCATCGCGCTCTGCTCGTCCTCGAACACGCGCGCCGGGCCGGTGATGACCGGGTTCTTCAGGCCGGTGATCTTGGCCACCGCGCCTTCTTCGGCCAGGTTGCCCTTCAGGATGGCCAGGTGGCCCTGCTCGTACAGCGCCTTGTCGAGCGGCAGGATCACGTCCTGGTCTGCGCGCGGCTGGTCGGGCACGCCTTCCAGTTCCTCGGCCAGCGTGCGGCCGGTGATGGTCAGGCAGTCGCCATGCAGCAGGCCGGCGTTCAGCAGCAGCTTCATGACCTGCGGAATGCCGCCCGCGCGGTGCAGGTCGGTGGCCACGTACTGGCCCGACGGCTTCAGGTTGCAGATCACCGGCACGCGGCGGCGGATGCGCTCGAAGTCGTCGATGGTCCACTCCACCTCGGCCGAGTGCGCGATGGCCAGGTAGTGCAGCACCGCGTTGGTCGAGCCGCCCGTGGCCATGATCAGCGTCACGGCGTTCTCGATCGACTTGCGCGTGATGATGTCGCGCGGCTTGATGTCCTTCTTGATCGCTTCTACCAGCACGCGCGCCGATTCCGCGGCGCTGTCCACCTTTTCCTGGTCCGGGTTGGCCATCGTCGACGAGTACAGCAGGGACATGCCCAGCGCCTCGAACGACGAGCTCATGGTGTTGGCCGTGTACATGCCGCCGCACGAACCCGTGGACGGGCAGGCGTTCTTCTCCACGCCCTCGAAGTCTTCCTGGCTCATGCGGCCGGCGGTGAACTCGCCCACGGCCTCGAACGACGACACGATGGTCAGGTCCTTGCCCTTCCAGTTGCCCGGCTTGATCGTGCCGCCATAGACGTAGATGCCCGGCACGTTGGTGCGCGCCAGCGCGATCATGCCGCCCGGCATGTTCTTGTCGCAGCCGCCAATCACCACCACGCCGTCCATCCATTGGCCCTGGGCCGCGGTCTCGATACAGTCAGCGATCACTTCGCGCGAGATCAGCGAGTACTTCATGCCCTCGGTGCCCATCGACATGCCGTCCGAGATGGTCGGCGTGCCGAAGATCTGCGGGTTGGCGTCGGACGCCTTGATGGCTTCCACGGCCGCATCGGCCAGGCGCTGCAGGCCGGCGTTGCAGGGGGTGATGGTCGAATGGCCATTGGCGATGCCCACCATCGGCTTGTCGAAGTCTTCCTTCTGGTAGCCGAGCGCGTAGTACATCGAACGATTGGGGGAGCGCGCCACGCCTTGCGTGATGTGCTTCGAGCGTTTGTTGAATGCCATGGTGGGGGTCTCTCCGGGGAGTTTGCGGCGGGCTCGGACGTGGGCCATGCCACGGCCTGCCGTGTTTGTGGCCTGAAGGATGCCGCCTGCGTAGTATCATGTCAAATATATTATTTGACATGTATTGAGTCGAAAAACATATCACAGCGACGAACGGGAGCGTGCGTGGACCTGCGGCAACTGCGGTACTTCGTGACAGTGGCGGAAGAGCTACATTTCGGCCGCGCGGCACGGCGGCTGGCCATGACCCAGCCGCCGCTCTCGCAACAGATCCAGGCGCTGGAGGAGGAGATCGGCGTGCAGTTGTTCGCGCGCACGCGCCGGTCCGTGATGCTGACGCCCACCGGCCAGCAGTGGCTGCCCGAGGTGCGTCGCGTGCTGGCCGATGCCGCCGCGCTGCCGGGGCTGGCCCAGCGGCTGGCGCGGGGCGAGGTGGGCTCGCTGGCGCTGGCCTTCGTCAGCACGGCCGACTACGGCATCCTGCCCGAGCTGCTGCGGCATTTCCGCGCACGGCACCCCGAGGTGCAACTGCAACTGCGCGAAGCCACCAGCGACGTCCAGCTGGAGGCGCTGGCCGAGGGTGGCATCGACGCGGGCCTCGTCATCCGTCCGCAACTGGCCGTGATGCCGCACGGGCTCTCATACCTGCCGCTGGTGCGCGAGCCGCTGGTGCTGGCCGTGCCCGATGGCTGGCGGCCCGCCAGCCTCGCCGCCGATGCCCCCGCGCCGACCGAAATCGCCCTGCGCGACGCCGCGCACGAGCCGCTGATCATCTTCCCGCGTCGTAGCGCGCCGGCGTTTTATGACATCATTACGGGCTACTATGCGCGGGACGGCCTGACGCCGGCGATTGCCCAGGAGGCTATCCAGATGCAGACCATCGTGAGCCTGGTGTCAGCAGGGATGGGCGTGGCGCTGGTGCCCGCATCGCTGTGCAACCTGCGGCGCACGGGCGTGTCCTACCTGACGCTGCGCGATGCCGGCTCGCTGATCGAGACCGGCCTGGTCTGGCGCGAAGGCGCCGCCGGGCCCTCGGCCGGGCAATCGGGGATGGCGCCGGTGCTGCGGTCGTTCATCGACATCGCAGCCGGGCTGGCCACCGCCATCGGCCTGTCGCAGGACGATGGTATCAAGGCAGCATGACCCAGACGGCATTACCCCAGAACCGGCGCGCCGCGCATCCGCACACTATATAAATACCCTCTCCTCCGCCATGCTCGTTCATCCGCAATTCGACCCGGTCGCGATTCACCTGGGCCCGCTGGCCATCCGCTGGTACGGCCTGATGTACCTGGCCGGCTTCATCATGTTCCTGTGGTTCGGCCGCCTGCGCGTGCGCCAGCCGCATATCGCTGCGCGCGGCTGGGCCACGCGCGACCTCGACGACATGCTGTTCTACGGCGTGCTCGGCGTGATCCTGGGCGGGCGTCTGGGCTATGTGCTGTTCTACAAGCCCACCTACTACCTCACGCATCCGCTCGAGATCTTCAAGGTCTGGGAGGGCGGCATGGCGTTCCACGGCGGCTTCCTCGGCGTGGTCGTGGCGATGTGGGTGTTCGGCAAGGTACGGCGCCGGCACTGGCTGGAAGTGACCGATTTCATCGCGCCGATGATCCCGTGCGGGCTGGCCGCCGGCCGCATCGGCAACTTCATCAATGGCGAACTCTGGGGCCGTCCGACTGACCTGCCGTGGGGGATGATCTTCCCGCAGGCCGGCGACAACATCCCGCGCCATCCGTCGCAGCTTTACCAGTTCGCCCTGGAAGGCGTGGCGCTGTTCATCATCCTGTGGCTGTTCTCGCGCAAGCCGCGCCCGATGGGGGCGGTGTCCGGCGCGTTCCTGATCGGCTACGGCGGCTTCCGCTTCCTGGCCGAGTTCGCGCGCGAGCCCGACACCTTCCTCGGCCTGCTGGCGCTGAATTTCTCGATGGGCCAGTGGCTGAGCCTGCCGATGGTGCTGGCTGGCGTGCTGATGATGGTCTGGGCCTACCGGCGCCAGGGCAACGGCGCCGCTGCCGGCGCGGCGCGCTGATCGCCGTCAGTTCCCGGCGCCCCGGATGGCCTCGATCCGCTCGCGCGTGAGCGGGTGGGTCGAGAAGAAGCTGGCATCGTCCTCGGACTTGTCCGAAGGCTTGCCACCATGGGCGCCTTCCAGCCTGGCCAGCACATCGGCAAGGGCGGAGACCGGCAAGCGGTTCCGCCGCATCACCTCCACCGCGTAGGCGTCCGCCTCGCGCTCATGGTCACGGGAATAGCGCATGGTCAGCATCGCGGCCGGCACCGTGGCGAGCACCGTCGAAAAATCCCCGAAGAAGTACGCCGCCAGCGCGCCCACGGCCGATGCCTGGATCACCTGCTGCAGGCCGTGGCGCTGCGCCACGTGGCCGGCCTCGTGCGCCAGCACGCCCATCATGCCGGCGCCGGTGCCGATCAGGGCCACCAGTTCGTCCGTGACCACGATGGTGCCGCCCGGCAGGGCCAGCGCGTTCGCGCCGAGCCGGCCGCCATGGCGGAACAGCAGTTGGTAGGCGTGGTCCGGATCGTCGGGGCGGCGTAGCGCGGCGAAGTTGTCGCGAATCCGCTGCTGGTCGGCGGCGGGCAGCTGGCTTGGTGTCACGAGGCCGTGGTCGAGGCTGTCGAGCGTGGCCTGGCCCAGTTGCGCCTCGATGGACGCCGGCACGGTTGCCGCCAGCAGGCCGGCGCTCCACGGCAGCAGGTAGAAATAGGCGGCCAGCACGAAGGCTACTATCCCCAGCAGCGCGAGCCCCGTGAGCCGCCAGCTGTTCTGCGCGCGCGACACCCAGCCCTCGCGGTGGCCGGTGCTGGCCAGCATGGCCTCGAAGGTGGCGTGGTCGGCCACCTCGCAGTACGCGCCGTCATCGAAGGTCACCAGGCGCGGCGCCCGCTTGTTGCGCTCGGACACCCGCAGCGAGGCCAGCGGCGCGCGGCGCACCTCCTCGCCCGCGGCATCGTGCAGGATGGCCTGCCCGCCCTGCACGATCAGCACGACGGGATGGGCGCGCGACGAGCGCGTGTCGAAATACCGGGCCGCTACCATGGCATTGCTCCGGGCGGCGCTCAGAGCGCGATGTCGATGTCGTACCAGTCCACGGCGGCGTCGCCCAGCGCGCTGACCTGCTCGGCTTCACCGGCCACGAAGGCGTCCAGCGGCCCGGCGGCGAACATCGTCACCGATTCCACGCGGTAGCGGGTGGAGCGGACTTTCGCGAAAGGCAGGAACAGGCCGCAGGTGAGGGCGATGGCGATCCAGTTCGTGAGGGTGATGAAGATCATGCGGCCCGCGCCCACGCGGCTCTCGAAGCGGTGCGGGGCCAGTGTGGTGTGGCTCCAGACCAGGTTCTGGAGCTTGGCCGTGAAGTAGGGGCCGGTCAGCATGAGGCCGAAGTAGGTGAACGCGACCGTTCCGCCGAGCACGATTGCCACGCCGCCTTTCGTACCGGCGCCGGCCGGGATGGCGATAGCGCTGAGCACGGCGCCCACGATCATGAACAGCGCCGTCACCATGCCGGTACGCAGGTACACGCCATAGAAGTGACTGGACGTTGCATCGAACGCGAACGGTGCCGTGCCAAAGCGCGTGTGATTGTGCTGGTAGTGCTTGAAGCGCTGGTGCGCCAGCGGCGCCAGCAGGCCGAGCGTCAGCATCGACAGGATCGGCCACAGCAGGAACACCTTGTAGGCTTCCCTGTCGCCGCCGGTGAAGGCGAAGCGCAGTCCACGATAGCTCGAATTCGCCATGCGGAAGCGCAGCGAGCGCACCAGCAGAAACGGCCACACTGCGCCAAAGACCACGGCGAACACCAGCGGCAGCGCCGGGCTCACCGCGCCGCTGAACTGGACCACCATGGCCAGCACCAGCACGATGGCGCGGCCCTTGAGGATCGCACCCGGCTTGCCGTGGTAGTCGAACGCGGCGTCATCGAGCCGCGTGTTGCGGTAGAAATACTGGAGCGTGCGGACCTTGGCCCAGGCGGAGTAGATGCCGAGCGTGAGCACCGTGAGCAGCGCGTTGACGATCCAGATACGGAAGTATTCCGAGCCCGATCCGGTGAACGAGAGCCGCAGCGGTGTCGGCGGCGGGGGGGTATGCCCCAGATCCGATGATCCCGCACCGATGAAGTGCTCGCCCTTGTGATCCCATGCCATGTTTGACCTCCCTGGTCGTCGGGGCGTTGTGGATCGGCATTATGGCGCCCACCGCCCTCGTTTCATATTTGCAACCGATTTGCCCAGGCCTTTCGTGCGCCAGGCGGCACATTGTGGCACTGCGGTGAACGCTTTCCATCACAAAACGTGGGAATAGACGCGTCAGAGACTGTGGGTTCGCCAACGGCTCTCGTAACGACGAAGAAACATCCTGTTACATGCTCCATGAAATGTAACAAGTCGCCAATCGTCCACCTCAATAAAATCAATGACTTGGCGTGGATGGCACGGTATTCGCTTCATGACTTGTTACAAGAAGACGGGCGGCATGGCGAAGCTGCCCGCGGCGATGGACCGAGGGAGGACATCGACCGGATGACACGCCACGCAGCAGAAAAGCAACGGGAAAGTCCGCGTCCCAACGGGGCGCTTCAGCGGGGGCAGGCGCGGGCCAGCGCCAGGTAGCAATTCTGGTCCACGCACGTCGGCATGAATGCCGGCAAGCGATGAGATGTCCGACGGCGGTTCTTTCAGGCGCGGACGATTTCCCCGGCAGGGAGGCCTGGGGAGATCGTCCGCCGCACCTCTTTGTGCTCCCCGAATGCCTGCAATTTTTTCTGCAAAAACGCCTGGCGAGGCTTGCGCGCCACGCCTTCTGCCGCTTTCCGCAATGCAGCATCGAAACCGCTTGCCACGCTGCCGGCGCTCTCCATAATTATGAATTATTGCGGCGCATACGCCGCGTGAGCAGTCTTCCCGGCATCCGGGACCGGAGGCATCGTGCGAATCATCCGGCAGGCGCTGTACCTCGAAGTGGCAGACCGTTTGCGGGCGATGATCGACGATCACACGCTGATGCCCGGCGCATGGATTGACGAAGTGGCGCTGGCCGCCTCGCTCGGCACCTCGCGCACGCCGCTGCGTGAGGCGCTCAAGGTGCTCGCGGCCGAAGGGCTGGTGCGGCTGGAGCCCCGGCGCGGCTGCTTCGTCAACGCACTGACCGAGCAGGATCTCGATGAGATCTTTCCGCTGATGGCGCTGCTCGAAGGCCGCTGTGCCTACGAGGCCGCGCGCAACGTCACCCAGGACGATCTCGACGCGCTGGAGGGCCTGCACGCCGACCTCGCGCGCTACGCCCAGGCCGGCGACATCGACGCCTATTACGAAACCAACTACCAGATTCACGAGGCGCTCCAGCGCCTGGCCGGCAACCGCTGGCTGTCCGGCGTGGTCAGCGACCTGCGCAAGGTGCTGCGCCTGTCGCGCCACAAGAGCCTGAAGCTGCCGGGCCGGATTCACGAATCGTGCGCCGAGCACATGTCGGTGTTTTCCGCGCTCAAGGCGCACGACCCGGAAGGGGCGGAGGCGCTGATGAAGACCCACGTGCTGCGCCAGCGCGGCGCGCTGCGGGCACTGGATCGCGCCGATCCGGCCCCGGAGCCGGCCGGGTCAGCTGACACCGCCGACGCCCCCGTTCTTCGCAACGTTCTCGCTGCAGGAGTCTCATGAGCGCCCTCGATCCCGCCGAACAGAAAGTCAGCGCCCCGCTGGAAGCCACGGAACCGGTCGGCGATACCTTGCTGTCGCGCTTCGGCCGCTGGTGGAGCCGCAAGGGCGACGCTGAAGCGGCCCCGGCCAAGCGGCCCAAGGTGGAGGAGGGCGACACCCCTGCGCTGTCCACGCGCGCGATGAAGCGCCAGCGCGAGCAGCTTCGCCCCTGTTTCGATGCCCGGCTGACCGATGGCGCCGCCAACGCCGCCGCGCAGGCGTGGCAGGCGGAATACGAAGCCGCCTCGGAGCCCGTGCGCCAGGCGATGCTGACCGTGCTGGCCGAAGTGGCGGCCGGCGCCGATGGCCCCGGTGCGAAGGCAGGATCACATTCCGGATCACATTCCGGATCACATTCGGGATCACATTCGGGCGCGGCGTCCGGGCTGTCGCAGGCGCTGTCCAACGCGCGCATCCGCTTCTTCAAGCGGTTGGCCGCGCACCACGGCAAGAGCGACAACAGCGCGTGCGGCCTGCACTTCCTGATCCAGCTGCGCGCGGACATGCTCCGCTGGCACAAGCGCGTGCCGGGCCTGCGCGTGCTCGACGAAGACCTGGAGGCGCTGTTCTCGAACTGGTTCGATGTGGGCCTGCTCGAGTTGCAACCCATCACCTGGGACTCGCCCGCCTCGCTGCTGGAAAAGCTGATCCGCTACGAGGCCGTGCACGAGATTGCCTCGTGGACCGACCTGCGCAACCGGCTCGACTCGGACCGCCGCTGCTACGCGTTCTTCCACCCGCGCATGCCGCGCGAGCCGCTGATCTTCGTCGAGGTAGCCTTCGTGCCCGAGATGGCGGCCAATGTGCAGGCGCTGCTCGACGAAGCCGCGCCGCTGGAAGACCTGCGGCGGGTCAAGTGGGCCATCTTCTATTCGATCTCGAACACGCAGGCCGGGCTGCGCGGCGTGAGCTTCGGCAATTTCCTCTTGAAGCGTGTCATCGAGGAATTGCAGCGCGAGTTCCCCAAGCTGAAGCAGTTCGCCACGCTGTCTCCGCTGCCCGGGTTTGCCGATTGGCTGCGCAAGCAGCACGGCGACGCGATCGCGACGATTCTGGGCGAGAAGCGCCTGGCGCGCTGGACCGAGCGCCACGGCACGCCGCCCACGGATGGCGCCGGCTGGCTGGCCGCGCTGCCCGCCGATGCGCCGGACCCCGTAGTGCGTGATACCGCGCTGACGCTGGCCGCGCATTACCTCGTGCGCGAGGGCGCGCCGGGGCAGCCGGCGGACCCCGTGGCGCGCTTCCACCTGGGCAATGGCGCCTGCGTGGAGCGGCTGAACTGGGCTGCCGACCTGTCGCGAAAAGGCCGCGCCCAGTCGTGCGGCATGATGGTGAATTATCTTTACGTGCCGGAGGCGCTGGATGACAATCTGGCACGCCTTGGCGATGGCAATCCCCGCATGAGCCGTGCGGTGGGCAAGCTGCTGTGACCCCTGGGTCGGGCACGGATGGCGCCGGGCAATCTTGTCGGGTGAATGTAGTACTTCGATTGACTTTCCGCAGCAAGTAGAGAGAGGAGACAGTACATGAATCGTCGTCAGTTCCATCTGACCGCGTGCGCGCGTGCGTTCGCGGTTGTGGCGGGTGTTGCCGCCGCGTCGGCAGGGTCGATGTATGCGCCGGCCGCCCTGGCCGATACGTGGCCGAGCAAGCCGGTCACCGTGATCGTGCCGTTCCCCGCCGGCGGCGGCACCGACGCCTTCGCGCGTCCGCTGACCGCCCAGTTGTCCAAGCAGCTCGGCAAGCAGTTCGTGATCGACAACCGTGGCGGCGCGGGCGGCACCGTGGGCGCCAGCATCGCCGCCAAGGCCGCGCCGGATGGCTACACCATCTTCATCGGCGGCGCGCACCATGCCATCGCCCCGTCGTTCTACAAGAAGCTCGATTACGACATCGAGAAGGATTTCATCCCCGTCACCGTGATTGCCCAGCCGCCGCAGGTGGTGGTGGTGAATCCGACCAAGGTGCAGGCCAACACGCTCAAGGAGCTGATCGCCTACGCCAAGGCCAATCCGGGCAAGCTGAACTACGGCTCTGCGGGCAATGGCTCCTCGCACCACCTGGCGGGCGAGCTGTTCAAGCTGCAGACGCAGACCTTCATCACGCACATCCCCTACAAGGGGGCCGGCCCGGCGCTGTCGGACCTGATCGCTGGCCAGGTGGACATGCTGTTCGACGGCCTGGGTTCGTCGGCGCAACACATCCGCGCGGGCCGCATCAAGGCGCTGGCGGTGGCGTCGAACAAGCGCTCGCCGGCCTTCCCGAACGTGCCGACGGCGGCCGAGGCGGGCGTGCCGAACTACGAGGTTTCCACGTGGTACGCGCTCTGGGCGCCGAAGGGCACGCCGAAGGAAGTGATCGACCGGCTCTACACCGAGACCACCAAGGCGCTGAACTCGCCGGAAATGAAGCAGGTCTGGCTCCAGAATGGCTCGGAGACGCCGGCGTTCACGCCTGAACAGTTCGCCACGTTCCAGCATGCCGAGATCAAGCGCTGGGCCGAGGTGGTGCAGCGCTCCGGCGCCAAGATCGACTGATGGGCGGCACCGTCACGTTCGCGCGGGACGGCGCCGTGGCCACGGTCACGCTGTCGCATCCGGGCAAGCTCAACGCGATCTCGACCAGCATGTGGCAGGCGCTGGCCACGGGCTTCGCGGAGCTGGCGGCGGATACGTCGCTGCGCTGCGTGGTGGTGCGGGGCGCCGAGGGCAATTTTGCCGCCGGCGCCGACATCGCCGAGTTTCCGGTCGTGCGGGGCGACGAGGCGTCGGTGCGCCGCTACCACACGGAGATCCTCGCCCCGGCGCTGGCGGCCATCGCCACGTGCCCGCATCCGACGCTGGCGATGATCGAGGGTGTCTGCGTGGGCGGCGGGCTGGAAATTGCCTGCCACTGTGATTTGCGCATTGCCGCGGCGGGCAGCCGCTTCGGCGTGCCGATCAACCGGCTGGGTTTCCCGATGGCGCCCGGAGAACTGGGCGGGCTCCTGGCGCTGGCCGGGCGCGCCGTCACGCTGGAAATCCTGCTGGAAGGCCGCGTGTTCGATGCGGCCGAGGCCGAGCGCAAGGGCCTGCTCACGCGCGTGGTGGCCGAGTCCGCGCTCCACGACGAGGTGGCCGCCACGGTGCAGCGCCTCTGCGCCGGCGCGCCGCTGGCCGCCCGGATCAACAAGGCGACGATCCGTCGCCTGTCGTCCGATCCCGCGCCGCTTACGGCGGCCGAGATCGACGCGCATTTCGCCTACGCCGGCAGCCGCGATCACGCCGAAGGCGTGGCCGCCTTCCTGGCGCACCGGCGGCCCGAGTTCACCGGGGAGTAAGATGGCGGCCGGCCGGCACGTCCGCGTGCCGGTTTCGCCACCGTAATCCCGTCTTATTCGCCGGCATCCTATTTCCTTCGATTCCGTACCATGAACGCCAATCTGTTCGCCCTGTTCGAATCCCGCTTTCCCGTCGACCGCAGCGCGTGCTGCATCGAGACCCATGACGGGCTGTACTACAGCTGGGATGACCTGGACCGCGCCACCGCCAAGATCGCCAACCTGCTTGCCGCGCTGAAGCTGCCGGCCGGCGCGCGCGTGGCCGTGCAGGTGGAGAAGTCGCCCGAGGCGCTGTTCCTGTACCTGGCCACGCTGCGCGCGGGCTACGTGTACCTGCCGCTGAACACCGCGTACCAGGAATCGGAAATCGACTATTTCGTGGGCAATGCCGAGCCCGCCGTGGTGGTCTGCGGCAGCAAGAACTTCGGCTGGGTGTCGAAGGTGGCGTTCCGCCACAACACCGCGCACGTATTCACGCTGGACGACGACCGCAGCGGCTCGCTGCTGGCCCGCGCGGCCGCCCAGCCGGATACCTTCCAGACCGTGACGAAGGGCGACGATGACCTCGCGGCCATCCTCTATACCTCCGGCACCACGGGCCGCAGCAAGGGCGCGATGCTGACGCACCGCAACCTGGCCTCCAACGCCCAGACGCTGCACGAATACTGGGGCTGGCGCAGCGACGACGTGCTGCTGCATATGCTGCCCATCTTCCACGTGCACGGGCTGTTCGTGGCCTCCCACGGCGCGCTGCTGGCCGGGGCCAAGATGATCTGGGCGCCCAAGCTCGACATGGCGCAGATTCTTGCCTTCCTGCCGCGCGCGACGGTGATGATGGGCGTGCCGACCTACTACGTGCGCATGCTGCAGGAGCCGCGCTTCAACCGCGAGGTGTGCCGCAACATGCGGCTGTTCGTGTCGGGCTCGGCGCCGCTGCTGCTGGAGACGTTCGACGGCTTCCGCGAGCGCACCGGCCACACCATCCTGGAGCGCTACGGCATGAGCGAGACCGTGATGCTGGTCTCGAACCCGTACGATCCCAAGCTCGGCGAGCGCATTGGCGGCACGGTGGGCATGCCGCTGCCGGGCGTGTCGGTGCGCGTGATGGACGGCGAAGGCAACCCCTGCACGCCGGGCGCCATCGGCAATGTGGAGGTCAAGGGCCCGAACGTGTTCAAGGGCTACTGGCGCATGCCGGAGAAGACCGCCGAGGAATTCACCGCCGACGGCTGGTTCAAGACCGGCGACGTGGGCCGCTTCGGCGGTGCCATCGTCAGCCAGGCGGGCGAGCGCAAGGTGCCGGACAACTATCTGACGATCGTGGGCCGCAGCAAGGACCTGATCATCTCGGGCGGCTACAACGTCTATCCGAAGGAAATCGAGAGCTTTATCGACGAACTGCCGGGCGTGGTGGAATCGGCCGTGATCGGCGTGCCGCATGCCGATTTCGGCGAGGCCGTGGTGGCCGTGGTGGTGCGCAAGCCGGGGGCGGAGATCGACGAGGCGGGGATGATCGGCACGCTGCGTGGGCGCATCGCCAACTTCAAGGTGCCCAAGCGCGTGCACGTGGTGGACGAGCTGCCGCGTAACACGATGGGCAAGGTGCAGAAGAACGTGCTGCGGGAGCAGTTCGCCGCGCTGTGATGGATTTCCCCCTCGCCCTGTGGAAACGGGGGAGGGGGAAGCCAGACTGGCTGGTTACTTCACCATCTGCACCGACCCATTGACCGACACGGTCACATGGGCCTTGCCGCCTTCCATCGGGATCGGCGCGCCGGCATCGGCGGACATCGCCTTGGCGGCATACATGCGCGGCGTCGGCGGCACCACGCCGCCGCTGTCGTTCATCGACACTTCTCGAATCGTATAACCGCTATAACCGAACAGCTTGGTGCTGACCTGGGCTTTGTCGCGGAATGCCGACACGGCTTGCTCGGCCAGCTTGGCCTCGGTGGCCTGGCGTGCCTCGCGCGAGAGCGAGAAGGCAACGTTCTGCACCTGCATCTGGTTGGCCAGTTCTCCGGCCAGCTTCGACACCGCCGCGAAATCCTTCGACTTCAGGATCACTTCCGAGCGCCCGCGCCACGTGCTGATGCGGCCGTTGCGGTCCGTGCTCGGATGGATGGTGAAGCCGCCCGACTGGGCCTCCACGCCCGAAGTGCGCTTGGCCTGCGCCAGCACGGCCTGCGTGCGCGCCGACAGCGCCGACGAGATGGCCGACGGCTCGGCGCCTTCCTGTTCCGCGGCCAGCGTCAGTTGCACCACGTCGGTGGGTACCTCGGTGACCGCCTCGGCGGACAGCGACAGCACGCCGGCGGGCGGCGGCAGGGTCTGGGCCGATGCCACGGCAGCCGTGGTAGTCAGCAGAGAGGCCGCAAGCAGATGCTTCATGTTTTGTTCTCCCGATCAAAGTGATGGCTTTCAGACGCCTTTCCGTGCACTTCGTTCCGCGCGCGCTTCCCATGACTGTATCCGGGTGTTTCGCCGTGTAATACGGGGGGGCAGGGCAGTCAGAACGTCTGCCACGCCTTCCAGAGCATGTACGAGGCCAGGCAGGCCAGCAGCGCGGCGAACACGCGCCGCAGCGCGTTCACGTCCATGCTGTGGGCCGCCCGGGCGCCCAGCGGCGCGGTCAGCACGCTGGTGATGGCGATGATGCCCAGCGCCGGCAGGTACACATAGCCGAGCGAGCCCGCCGGCAGCCCGCCCACATTCCAGCCGCCCCAGACGTAGCCGACCACGCTGGCGAGCGCAATCGGAAAGCCGAGCGCGGCCGAGGTGGCCACGGCGTTGTGGATCGGCACGTTGCACCAGGTCATGAACGGCACGGAGATGAAGCCGCCGCCGGCGCCGACCAGGCTCGAGATCAGGCCGATGACCGAGCCCACGCCGACCATGCCCGGCGTGCCCGGGAGCCGGCGCGCGGCGGGTGGCCGGCGGCTGCGCAGCATCTGGAGCGCCGAGAAGCCCACGAAGACCGCGAACAGCAGCGACAGCCAGCCGGTCTTGAGCACGCTGAAGATCTTGCCGCCGCCGATCAGGCCACCCAGCAGGATGCCCGGCGCCAGCGCCAGCACAATGCCCCAGCGCACCGCGCCGCGCTTGTGGTGGGCGCGCACGGACGAGAGCGAGGTGAACAGGATGGTCGCCATCGACGTGGCGATGGCCATGTGGACGATGTGGCTGTCGGAGACCTGCATGGCCGTGTAGAACAGCGTCAGGAACGGCACCATCAGCATGCCGCCGCCCACGCCGAGCAGCCCGGCGCAGAAGCCGGTGAAGGCGCCGAGGATCAGCAGCCCGGGAATCAGGACAGGACTCATGGCAGGTCCGTCACTTCATCAGCCGTTCGGTGATATAGCGCCATTCCGCCGGCGTGACCGGCGTGATGGAGAGGCGGTTGCCGCGCCGGAGCACCACCATGTCCGCCAGCGCCTCGTGCTCGCGCAGTGCGGGCAGCGGAATCAACGCGCTCTTGCGTACGAAACGCACATCCACGAGCGACCAGCGCGGTTCCTCGGGCTTCGAGGCCTTGTCGTAGTAATCGCTCTTGGGATCGAACTGCGTGGGATCGGGGTAGGGCTGGGAGCAGACCTCGGCCAGTCCGGCGATGCCGGGCTCGGGGCAGGAGGAGTGGTAGAACAGCACACCATCGCCGATGCGCATCTGGTCGCGCATGAAGTTGCGCGCCTGGTAGTTGCGCACGCCGGTCCACGGCAGCGTGCCGCGCTTGGCAAGATCGTCGATGCTGGCTTCGTCCGGCTCGGACTTCATCAGCCAGTACTGCGGGGCGCGTTGGCCCGGTTTGGCGGCGGGTGGCGTCACGGTACCAGTGTCCGTCGGTCAATAAAAAAAGGCGGTGGTTCTGAAAACCACCGCCTTCTGAGGGGTCCCCGCCTCGGCCGCTGGGTCGGCATCCTGAACCCAAGTGAGGTTCAGAGTGGCTGCGGAAGTCGTATTTTGGGTACATCACCCACTCAGGGAGTCCAGGCGAACCCAGACTATGAATGCGGTGACGCGCTCGCCCACACGACATAATCCCGCACCATGCAATGCATATCGGTTCAAGGAGTTATGACCCTCACGAACCAGGCAGGGAAACTGTCAAACGTCTGACTTTATATTCACCTTATGCTGCGAGCAGCTGGGGTGATGTCAGACGTTTGCCGTTTCGAAACAGGATGGGATGAAAACGGCGGTCGGGCGCGATAACCTGACCTGTATGCTGCACCGGTAAGGCGTTTGTGCAGTCTGGCTACACTATACACCGCGTCGTCAGGCATACCAAGTTCGGCATGTTGCATCGTTACATTTTCAACACCGGACATCGGCCAGATCCGACATTGCGCCATCGGCTTCACATGCCTGTCATGTGCGGCCGATGCGGTGTGATTTCAAGTCCGGCCAGATTCGGCCGATGTCGATGTCAGCCCTGCGCGCGGGGGTCGGTGCCCACGTGCGCGTACTGCCGCAGTGCCTCGTCGGCGCGCTCGTTCAGCTCGCGGATGCGGGCCCGCACGGCGTCCACGGGAATCTGCCCGTCCTCTTCCTGCTTGCGGCGCATGGCCAGCAGGTCCGAGGCAATGCTGATGGCGGCCATCACGGCCACGCGCTCCACGCCCTTGGCGGAGACGTTGCCCTTGAGCTTGTTCATCTGGTTGTCCACCAGCGCCACGGCTTCCAGCAGCGCGGCTTCATTGTCCGGCGCGATGGCGAAGCGGTAGGGCTGCCCCGCGATGTTCACTTCGACTTGCTTGTTGCTCATGCGTGTTCTCCGGGGGCGGGGTGCGCGCCGCTGGCATCGGGGTCGGTGCCGGTGGCCGGGGCGCCTTCACCCAGCAAATCGAGCTGGCGCGCATCGCTGGCCGTGGGCAGCTTGTCCAGGATCGACTGGATGCGCAGCTGGGCTTCCTCGATCTTGATATTGAGCAGTTCGCGGTCGGCCGCCATGGCTTCGCGGTCCGTGCGCAACTGGCTCGCCTCGGCCCGCAGGCGGTCGATCTCCGCGCGCAGCCGCTGGTTTTCCGCCGCCAGGGTGTCTGCATGATGCAGCACGCGCCCGATCTTGGCGGCCAGTTGTTCGAGTTCGTTGAGCATAGTGCCTGTCTGTCCGATGGATTGTGGGTCAGGTTTCGGGATTCTAGCCGATGCCGGATCGGCCACGTTGTCAACGAGACGTTTCTGACTGCAGCGTCGCCAGGAAGTTGCATCGATCGTCACGCAACATGCGGGTAACCGGCCCCGGAGTGGACGGTTCCGCACCACGTCCGCCAGATTGACGGCCCCGGTGAAACTGCCTACACTCGCGCACGTTCCAGGTGCTCGCGACCCTGCCCACAGGGCCGCAGTTCAACGGGAAACAGGGAGTCCGGGGCGCGCCGCGCGCTGGGCCAACCTGTGCTGCCCCCGCAACGGTAAGCGACCGCGCACGCGCCATGCGCCGCGCAAGGGCCTGCCAGCATGCCACTGATCCACCCCGCCATGTGACGGGGATCCACCGATCGGGAAGGCGGCCGGCCTGATGTCGTCAGCCCGGATACCGGCCTGAACGCGGGCGCACCGCTCCACACGGCGGCGCGCCACTTCGCCATATGGCCCGCGGGGGAACGGGCCCGGCCGTGCTTCCATCCATCCAGCAACATGCGTTCCTCGCTCCACAGGCCGACCGCCGCGACACAGCCGCCGGTCCGCCCACTCGTGCCCGCCATCCTGGCGGCCATCGCTGTTTTCTCGTCCGTTTCCCTGCCCGCCATGGTCCACGCGCAAACCGCGCCGGAGGCCAGCGGCGCCGCCCCCGGCCAGACGCTCGCCCCGGTCGTCGTCACCGCCTCGCGCACCGCGCAGGCCGTGACCGAGGCGCTGCCGCACACCACGGTGGTCACCCAGGAAGACATCGTCAATGCCCAGGCGCCGGACCTGCGCTCGCTGCTGCGCGGCCAGGCGGGCGTGGAATTTGCCACCACGGGCGGCATGGGCGCCAACACCACGCTGTTCATGCGCGGCGCCAATTCCAACCAGGTGCTGATCCTGGTGGATGGCGTGCGCATTGCCGGCGCCAGCGGCGGCACCGCGCAGCTCGCCAATATCCTGCCGGACCAGATCGACCATATCGAGGTGGTGCGCGGCAACGTCTCGGCCCTGTATGGCTCCGACGCCATCGGCGGCGTGGTGCAGATCTTCACCAAGAGCGGCGCCGGCCAGGCCCCGGCGGCCAATGCTTCGGTGGAGTACGGCAGCAACAACACGCGCCAGGGCACCGTCGGCTATGGCGGGCAGGTGGGCGATACCTCGTTCAACGTCACCGGTTCGATCTTCAAGACCGACGGCTATTCGTCGATCGACGCCGCGGCATGGAATCGCGACAACCCCACGCGCGCCCGGCAGGGCATCGGCCCGAACCCGGCCGACAACCCGTACGAGAACAAGAGCGTCTCCGGCCAGGTGAAGCACAAGTTCAGCCAGGACTGGGACGCCGGCGTGGCCGCGTACTACGCCAACAGCCAGCTCTCGTACGACAGCGCCAGCGGCAAGCCGACCGACGACCTGCGCATGGATAGCGAGCTGTACACGCTGTCCGCCTTCGTCAACGGCAGGCTGCTGCCCGACTGGCGCACCCATTTCAAGGTCGCCCAGAGCGAGGACCGCGCCGAAACCAGCAAGAACGGCCTGTTCGACAGCCTGTTCAGCACCCGTTCCCGCCAGTTCAACTGGCAGAACGAGTACGCGCTGACGCCTGACCACACGCTGCTGTTCGGCACCGACTACCTCCAGCAGGAACTGTCGTCCAGCGCCTACAACGCCCCCACGCGCAATGTGTTCTCGGTCTACGGCGGCTACGAAGGCAAGATCGGCCGCCACCAGCTGCAGCTGAACGCGCGCAACGACCATTATTCGGACTTCGGCAACCAGGGCAGCTTCTTCGCCGGCTATGGCTTCCACCTGACCCAGGCGGTCAAGCTGATCGCCAACGTCAGCAACGCTTTCCGGGCGCCGACCTTCAACGAACTCTATTACCCGAACTTCGGCCAGCCGAACCTCCAGCCCGAGCGCGCCAAGTCGGCCGAACTGGGCGTGCAGGTGGAAACCGCCGCCACCGGGCTGCTGCGCGTGACCGCGTTCGAGACCCGCTACAACGACCTGATCGTCTCCACGCAGCAGGCCAGCGGGTTGTTCCTGGCGCAGAACGTCAACAAGGCCAAGGTGCAGGGGGTGGAGGCGTCCTGGCGCGCCAACCTGCTCGGCACGGATGTCGGCGCCAGCGTGACCTTCCAGAATCCGGTCGATGAAACCAACGGCACCCAGCTGCTGCGTCGCGCGCGCCGCCATGCGTCGGTCGATGTCGGCCGGAATTTCGGCGATTTCCGATTCGGGGGCGAGTGGCTGGTGTCGTCGTCGCGGATGGACAATGGCTCGCGCCGGCTGGGCGGATACGGTATCTTGAACCTCACCGCCCGCTACAACATCGACAAGCAATGGTTCGTCGCCGCCCGCGTGGAAAACCTGTTCGACAAGAACTACCAGCTCGCCTATCCGTACGCCACGCAGGGCCGGGCGGGGTTCGTCACGCTGGGATGGCGCCAGAAATGAGGCCCGGCAAGGCGCCGCGCGGGGACGGTGCCCGCCATGGCTGAGGCGCGCCGCGCGCTGGCCGTCTGGCTGGTCCTCGCCCTGGCGGGGCTGGCCGTGTTCGGGCTGTCGCTGGCGCTGGGCAGCGTGTCGCTCGATGCCGCGCAGCTCTGGCAGGCCCTGAGCGCCACCGATGCCGGCATGGCCGGCGCCATTGTCAGGGAATTACGACTCCCCCGCGCCGTCGCCGCGTTCGCGTGCGGTGGCCTGCTGGCGCTCTCCGGCGCGCTGATGCAGGTGCTGCTGCGCAACCCGCTGGCCGAGCCCTATGTACTAGGCGTCTCGGGCGGCGCCGCCACCGGCGCGTTGCTGGCGATGCTGCTGATGCTGCCGCTGTGGACCGTGCAGGCGGGCGCCGCCGGCGGGGCGCTGCTGTCGATGGTGCTGGTGGCCTCGCTGGCGCGCCGGGACCTGCTCCACCCGCGCGTGCAGGGCGGCCACCACGAGGCGGGCGCCCGCCTGCTGCTGACCGGCGTGATCCTGGCCGCCGGCTGGGGCGCGCTGATCACGCTGATCCTGGCCATCGCGCCGGAGTCGCGGCTGCGCGGCATGCTGTTCTGGCTGACCGGCGACCTCGGCGGCACCGCCAGCTACGGCGCCGCGCTGGCCACGCTGGCCGTGGCGCTGGCGCTGGCCATGCCGATGGCGCGCTCGCTCAACGTGATGCTGCTCGGCGAGACCGTGGCGCAATCGCTGGGCGTGCAGGTGGGCCGGGTGCGGCTGGCCACGTTCCTGATCGCCTCGTTCGCCATTGCGGCGGCGATCACCACCGCCGGGTCGATCGGCTTTGTCGGCCTGGTTGTACCGCACATGGTGCGGCTGGCCTGGGGCAACGACCAGCGGCTGCTGCTGCCGGCGTCGGTGCTGCTGGGCGGCACATTGCTGATGGCGGCGGATCTGATCGCCCGTACCGTGATCGCCCCGACCCAACTGCCGGTGGGTGTGATTACCGCGCTGCTCGGCGTGCCGACCTTCCTCTACCTGCTGCTGCGGAGGCCGCGATGAACCACTGGTCTACGCCGCTTGCGCCCTGTCCCAGCCTGCACCTGCGCGACGTCGCCCTGCGCACCGGGTCGCGCGTGCTGGTGGAGCATCTGTCGATGGCCATCGCGCCGGGCGAGTTCTGGTGCGTGGTCGGCCCGAATGGCGTGGGCAAGTCCACGCTGATGGGCGTGCTCGCCGGCCTGCGCGCGCCCGATGGCGGCGAGGTCCGCATCGACGGCACCCCGGTCACCCGCGCCGCGCCGGCCGCGCTCGCGCGCCAGCGGGCCTACCTGCCGCAGGCCGTGCATGACACCTTCTCGATGGCCGTGCAGGACGCCGTGCGCGTGGGACGCCATCCGCACATGAGCGGCTGGGGCTGGGGCCAGGGCGATGACGACCGCGTGGTGCGCGACGTCATGACCGAACTCGACCTCGACGCCCTGACCACGCGCGACGTCCTCACGCTCTCCGGCGGCGAGCGCCAGCGCGTGTCGCTGGCTGCCGCCATGGCCCAGCAGGCGCCGCTGCTGCTGCTGGACGAACCGGTGGCTCACCTCGACCTGCGCCACCAGATCCTCGTGCTGGAACTGCTGCGCCGCCTGACCACGGCGGGCCGCCACGCGGCCATCGTGATCCTGCACGATCTCAACCTGGCGCGCCGCTACGCCACGCATGCGCTGCTGATGTCCGAAGACGGCCAGGCGCTGCATGGCCCCGCGCCGGATGTCCTCACCCCCGCGCAGTGCTCCCGGGCGCTGCGCACCCCCATTGTCAGCGTCAGCGACGGCCTCTATACCGCGCTGATTCCGAATGGGACGACTGGAAATTCGTAAATGAGCGATATCGACAACAACACGCCGGACACCTCGGAAGACGATGGCCGTGACGCCCGCCACAAGGCCCGCATGGCGCGCAAGAAGGAGGTGGTGGATGCCAAGATCTCCGCCGCGCAGACCGAGCGCGGCGTGATCGTGATCACCACCGGCAACGGCAAGGGCAAGTCCAGCTCGGGTTTCGGCATGGTCGTGCGCGCGATGGGGCACGGCATGCGTACGGGCGTGGTCCAGTTCATCAAGGGCGCCATCCCGAGCGGCGAGGAGATGTTCCTCCAGCGTTTTTCGGAAGAATGTGAGTTCCACGTGATGGGCGAGGGCTACACCTGGGAGACCCAGGACCGCGCACGCGACGTGGCCAAGGCCGAGGCCGCCTGGGACATCGCCCGGCGCATGCTGCGGGATCCCGCCATCGGGTTGGTCCTGTTCGACGAACTGAATATCGCGCTGAAGCTGCATTACCTCGACGTGGAGCAGGTCATCGCCGACCTGCGCGCCCGTCCGCCGATGCAGCACGTGGTCATCACCGGCCGCGGCGCGCCGCCCGCGCTGGTCGAGGCCGCCGACACCGTGACCGAGATGACCCCGGTCAAGCACGCGTTCCAGCAGGGCATCAAGGCCCAGCGCGGCGTGGAAATGTAAAGACACTGCGGAAATATCGATGTCCACCTTCACCGACACCCCCCTGCAACGCCCCCCGATCGCCCCGCTCGATGACTCGCTGCGCGCCGCGCTCCAGGCCGCCATCGACGACAAGACCAAGCCGCCCGGCTCGCTGGGCCGGCTGGAGTCGCTGGCGATGCAGATCGGCCTGATCCGGGGCGAGACCCAGCCGGTGCTGACCCGCCCGACCATCATCGTGTTTGCCGGCGACCATGGCGTGGCCGATGCCGGCGTGAGCGCCTTCCCGCCTGAAGTCACGGCCCAGATGGTGCTGAACTTCCTCGGCGGCGGCGCGGCGATCAACGTCTTCACGCGCCAGCACGGCATGGTGCTGGAAGTGGTGGATGCCGGCGTGCGCGCGCCGCTGCCGGCCGCGCCGGGGCTGGTCAACTGCCGTGTGGCCGATGGCACGCGCAATTTCGTCGAGGAAGCCGCGATGACGCCGGCGCAGGCGGGCGCGGCCATCCAGGCCGGCATGGCGCGCGTGCTGCGCCATGCGGAGCAGGGCACCAATGTGATCGGCTTCGGCGAGATGGGGATCGCCAACACCTCCGCCGCCGCCTGCCTGATGAGCCGGCTGACCGGCCTGCCGCTGGCCGACTGCGCCGGGCGCGGCACCGGGCTGGACGAGGCCGGCGTGGCCCGCAAGCGCGAGATCCTCGAGCGCGCGCTGGCCCGCCATGCCGAAGTCACCGCGCCGCTGGACGTGCTGGCCACCTTCGGCGGCTACGAGATCGCGGCGATGACGGGCGCCTACCTGGCTGCCGCCGCCTGCCGCATGGTGATTCTGGTCGATGGCTTCATCGCCTCCGCCGCGCTGCTGGTGGCGGCGCGGATCGACCCGACCGTGCTCCAGTACTGCGTGTTCTCGCATTGTTCCGATGAGCGCGGCCACAAGGCCCTGCTGGCCGAATTCGGCGCCGAGCCGCTGCTGGCCCTGAACCTGCGCCTGGGCGAAGGCACCGGCGCGGCGCTGGCATGGCCGCTGGTGGCTTCGGCGGCGGCGTTTCTCAAGGAAATGGCGACGTTCAGCGGTGCCGGCGTGAGCCCCGGCGCGGCCTGATCGGACCCCGGAAAACCCGACCATGGCCGACGAACTGCGCTTCTTCCTGACCGCCCTCGGCTACTTCACGCGCGTGCCGCTGCCGCAGCGGCTGGCCGGCTGGGTCGGTTTCCAGCCGCACTTCCTCAACGCGGCGGCGCGCTACTTTCCGCTGGTGGGGCTGCTGGTGGGCGTGGCCGGCGCGCTGGTCACCTGGGGCGCGCTGGCCTTGTGGAGCGCCCCCGTGGCCGTGGCGCTGGGCATGATCGCCACGCTGCTGCTGACCGGTGCGTTCCATGAGGATGGCCTGGCCGATTGCGTGGATGCCTTCGGCGGCGGCTACCGGCGCGAGGACGTGCTGGCCATCATGCACGACTCGCGCGTGGGCGCGTTCGGGGCCATCGCCATCGTCATGGCGCTGCTGCTCAAGTGGCAGCTGCTGCTGGCCACGGGCGACGCGGGCGGGCTGGCCGTGCTGCTGGCAGTGCTGGTAGCCGGCCATGGCGCGAGCCGGGCGATGGCGATCTCCTTCCTCGCCACGCACGACTATGTGCGCGCCGAAGGCAAGGCCAAGCCGGTGGCACAGCGGCTGGCCGGGGCCGGCCTGCTGTTCGCGCTGGTCTGCGGCGTGGCGCCGCTGGTGCTGCTTGGGCCGATGTTCGCGGGCGTGGCCATCGTCGTGCTGGTAGGGGTGCGCGCCGCGCTGGGCGCGTACTTCGTGCGCCGGCTGGGCGGCTACACCGGCGATTGCCTCGGCATGGCGCAGCAATGCGGCGAACTGTCGATCTACCTCGTGGCGGCCGCATGGACGTGGTCCTGATCCGCCACGCCCGGCCGGAAGTGGCGCCGGGCATCTGCTACGGCGCGCTGGACCTCGCGCTGGCGCTGCCCGTCTCGCCGCCCGCCGAGCGGATCGTCGCCACGCTGGACGGCCTGCGGCCGGACCGCATCCTGACCAGCCCGGCGGCCCGCGCGCGCGACACGGCGACAGCCTTGTCCCACGGCATCGACACCCGCATCGACCTGGAAATCGAACCGCGCCTGCGCGAGCTGGACTTCGGCCAGTGGGAAGGGCGGGAGTGGGCGACCATCGACCGCGCCGATCTCGACCACTGGGCAGCGAACCTGATGGCGGCGCGCCCCCACGGCGGCGAGAGTGCTGCGCAGGTCATGGCGCGCGTGGTGGACTGGGCCGGTTCGCTGCCGGCCGACGCCGGCGGCTGCCTGTGGGTGGTGACCCACGCCGGCCCCATCCGCATGCTGGCCGCGCACTGGCTGGGCCTGCCGCTGGCGCGCACGCTGGCGTGGGAACTGGGCTTTGGCGCCACGTGCCGTTTCCATCTGGAGGGTACGGATGGCAGCGGCGCACGGCTCGGCTGGTGGAACCGGCTGTCGAACTAGTTCGAATTCGGTCGAACGAGTACGAATCTGAGTCAGGACGGCCGGCGCGAGCGCGCGATATCGAGATCCTTGCATATCTCGGCCGCGCCCTGCACCACGCGCGGGCCGGCGCGGTTGACCAGGTCACCGTCGATGATGAACAGGTTGTTGCGCGCCACCGCCGTCACCGACTTCCATTTTTCCCACATCGAGAAATCCGCCAGCGGCTTGTCCGGCCGCGTGGCGCCGATGCCCGCCGTCATCATCGCCTCGGGGTTGCCGGCCACCACCGCTTCCACGGACACGGTCGGCACCAGCGGCGGTTCGTTCCCGAACAGGTTGCGGCCGCCGCACAGCGCCAGCATGTCGCTGACCATGTGCTGGCCGTTCAGCGTCATCAGCGGCTGCTGCCAGACCTGATAGAAGACCGTCACCGGGGGCCGGTTGGCGTAGGTCTTGCGCAGCGTCTCCACCTGCTGGCGGAAGTCCGCGGCGGCGCGCGTGGCCACCGGGCCGGTGTCCATCAGCTTGCCCAGCTTCTCCAGGTTTTCCGGGATCGATTCGAGCTTGCGCGGCTCGCTGAAGTACAGCGGCAGGCCGAGCGCGCGCAGGCGGTCGGTCTGCTTCTGCGCGTTGCCGTGGCGCCAGACCACGATCAGGTCCGGCTTCAGCGCGGCAATTCGTTCGAGGTCCAGCGCCTTGTTGTCGCCCACGCGCGGCAGGTCGCGCGCCTGCGGGGGGTAGTCGCTGTACGAGACCGTGCCGACGATGCGGTCGCCGCCGCCAGCGGCGTAGAGCAGCTCCGTCACATGCGGGGCCAGCGAGACGATGCGGCGCGCGGGCTGGGCCAGCGTCACGGTGTTGCCGGCATCGTCGATCACGGAGATGGCCGCGTGGGCGGGGCAGGTCAGTAGCGCGGCAACCAGGGTGGTCAGCGCGGCGATGGACTTCGTCATGTCAGGGGGCGAGAGAGGAGGTGGCGTCGGCCAGCGCGCGGTCAAGCCGGCGCCAGCAGGGTTCGTCATCGGGTGGCAGGCCCAGGCGCAGGCTGGCGGGGCAGCCGCCGGCCGCATCGAACAGCCGGGTCCACACGCCTTGCTGCGCCAGCGCCGCGTGCAGGGCCGGCGCGCGGGCATCGGGGATCCAGCTGAACAGCGGCTGCGACACCGGGGACAGCCCGTGTTCGCGCAGCAGCATGGCCAGCCGCTGGCCGGCGGCGGCCAGCCTGGCGCGCGTGGCGTGCTGCCAGTCGGTATCGGCAAGGGCATGCTGGGCGACGGCGCGCGCCGGGCCGGAGACGGTCCAGTGGCCGAGTTGATCGCCGAGAGCCGCGAGCAGGTCCGGCGCGGCGAACACGAATCCGCAGCGCACGCCCGCCAGCCCATAGAACTTGCCGAGCGAGCGCAGCACGACGAGGCCCGGCGCGGCGGCCTCCGCCACCAGCGACGGCGCGGCCAGCGCATCCATGAAGGCCTCGTCCACGACCAGCGTGCCGTGCCGGGCCGCCACTTGCCGATGCCAGTGGCGCAGCGTCTGCGCCGGCAGCAGCCGCGCGGTGGGGTTGTTCGGATTCACGACCACCAGATGGTCGAGGTCATCGGCCAGATCGACCCGGGCGAAATCGGCTTCATCGAGCGGCACGACCGTGTGCCCGGCCAGCGCGAACGCCGGGGCGTACTCGCTGTACCCGAGCGCGGCAATGCCCACCCGCCCGGGCCGCAGCAGGCGCGGTAGCGTGCGGATGGCCGCCTGCGAGCCGGCGACCGGCAACGCGTGCGCACCGCCGTAGGCGCGCGCGGCGATGTCCGCCAGGGCGTCATCGTCCTGCGGCAACCGTTGCCAGACCTCGGCGGGCAGCGGCGGCACCGGGTAGCCATCGGGATTGATGCCCGTGGACAGGTCGAGCCATTCGGCCACGGGCCGGCCATAACGGCGCGCGGCGGCGAGCAGGTTGCCGCCATGGCGGATCGGGGCGAGGGCGCTCATGCGGCCACCTCCAGCCCCATCGCCAGCGGCACGCTCAGCATCGCCAGCCCGAGCCAGAGCCACAGCGTGCGCTGCACCAGCCGCAGGCAGGCATCGACATGGGCCGCGCCGGGCCGCTCGCCCACGCCGAGGGGCGGGCGCTCCTCCCACTCGCCGTGATAGCGCGCGCCGCCACCGAGCGCCACGCCCACCGCGCCGGCGCCGGCCGCCATCACCGGACCCGCGTTGGGGCTGGACCACGCGGGCGCCTGCGTGCGCCAGCAGCGCAGCGCCTGCCCGGTAGCGCCGAGCAGCGCATAGGTCAGCGCGGTCAGCCGGGCGGGGATCAGGTTGAGGCCATCGTCGATCCGCGCGGCGGCCCAGCCGAAATGCAGCAGGCGCGGCGTGCGATAGCCCCACATCGCGTCGAGCGTATTGGCGAGCCGGAATACGATCACCGCCGGCGCGCCGCCGATGAAGAACCAGAACAGCGCGCCGAAGATGGCATCGTTGCCGTTCTCGAGCGCCGATTCGCAGGCGGCGCGGGCCAGCGCCTCGGCGTCGGCATCGGTGGTGTCGCGGGAGACGATGCGCGCGGTCAGCCGGCGGGCATCGGCAAGGTCGTTGCGCGCCAGCGCGGCGGCAATCGGCGCGATGTGCTGGGCCAGGCTGCACGCGCCCAGCGCCGCGTAGAGCGCCGCCGCGTGCAGGGCCCACGCCAGCGCGGGGTGCGCGCGCTGCGCGAGCGCGACCAGCCCCCAGGCCAGCGCGGCAGGCACGAGCACCATCGTCGCCCAGGCCAGCAGTCCGGCGGTGCGTTGGCGTAGTGAGGAACATGCGGGGCGATTAAGACGCGCTTCCAGCGCGGCGGCCAGGCGGCCGAAGCCGACCAGCGGATGCCAGCGGCGCGGTTCGCCAAGCCAGCGGTCCAGCAGCACGCCGGCCAGCGCGGCGGCCACGCAGGCCGCCCAGGACATCATCAACATGGTGGGAAGATCACGCGGGGTCGGCGCCCTTGACCGCGACCGGAATGCCGGCCACGAGCAGGCGCACGCGGTCCGCGGCGGCGGCCAGCTTCTGGTTCAGGCGGCCCAGTTCGTCCACGTAGAAACGGGTGATGGCGCCCGTGGGCACCACGCCGAAGCCGATCTCGTTGGAGACCAGGATCACGTGGCCCGGCAGCATCGGCAGCGCGGTGAGCAGCGCGTCGATTTCCTCGGTGAAGGCGGGCGGCGGGGTGATGACGCCGTACTCGGGGTAGGCGCGGTTCTCGTCGAAGATCAGGTTGTTGAGCCAGAGCGTGACGCAATCGACGAGGATGCAACCGTCATGGCGCGCGTGCGCGTAGAGGGCGTCGGCAAGGTGCACCGGCTCTTCCACCAGCGCCCAGTCGGCCGGGCGGCGGGCGCGGTGCAGCGCGATGCGCAGCTCCATTTCCTCGTCGGCCGGTTCGGCGTCATGGCGCGCGGTGGCGATGTAGGTCACCGGGCCGCACGTCAGCATGGCGTGGTCGGTGGCGAGCTGCTCGGCGAAATGGCTCTTGCCCGAGCGCGCCCCGCCCAGCACCAGCGTGAGCGTGCGCGGGGCGGCCGTGCCGGCCTGCGGCTGCGGCGCGGTCTCCGTCTCGGGCGCGCTGGCAACGGCGGCGCCGGCCGACGCGGGGTCGGCGGGGCCCGTGATGCCGAGTGACTTGACGATGGCCTTGGTTTCCATCCCGCGTATTGTAGCGGCGGCATGCGGTGCCCGCACGCATGGAACTTGCAGGGCCGCCGCGCATGGCGCCCCGGCGGGGCGGCGACGCTGCGATAATCGCGCCATGCAATCGAAAACTGTTTCCAGCGGCGCGCCGCTGCCCGGCGGGCGTGCCCTGCGCGGCACCCTGATGGTCCAGGGCACCACCTCCGATGCGGGCAAGAGCACCATCGTCGCCGGCCTGTGCCGCGTGCTGGCGCGCGCCGGCGTGCCGGTGGTGCCGTTCAAGCCGCAGAACATGGCGCTGAACAGCGCGGTGACCGTCGATGGCGGCGAGATCGGCCGCGCGCAGGCGCTGCAGGCGCAGGCGGCGGGGCTCGCCCCGCATACCGACATGAACCCGGTGCTGCTCAAGCCGAGCAGCGACATCGGCGCGCAGGTCATCATCCACGGCCGCGCGCGCATGGACCTGGACGCCCGCGCCTATCACGCCTACAAGCCGCAGGCGATGGCCGCCGTGCTGGAGAGCCACGACCGCCTGAAACAGGCGTACGAAGTGGTGCTGGTGGAGGGCGCCGGCAGCCCCGCCGAAATCAACCTGCGCGACCGGGACATCGCCAACATGGGGTTTGCCGAGCGGGTGGACTGCCCGGTGGTGCTGGTGGCCGATATCGACCGGGGCGGCGTGTTTGCCCATCTGGTAGGTACACTCGATTGCCTGTCCGAGACCGAGCGCGCGCGCGTGACCGGTTTCATCATCAACCGCTTCCGGGGGGATATCCGCCTGCTGGAGCCGGGGCTTGACTGGCTTACCGCGCGCACCGGCAAGCCGGTGTTCGGCGTGCTGCCTTACCTGCACGGGCTGCACCTCGATGCCGAGGACGCGATCATCGACGCCCAGCCCGCCCGGGAAGGCGATGACGTGCTGCGCGTGATCGTGCCGGTGCTGCCGCGTATCTCGAACCATACGGATTTCGATGCCCTGCGCGCGCATCCCGGCGTGGACCTGCGTTTCATCGGCCCGGGCATGCCGGTGCCGCCGGCGGACCTTGTGATCCTGCCCGGCAGCAAGAGCGTGCGCGCGGACTTGGCCTTCCTGCGTGCCAACGGCTGGGACCACGCGCTGGCGCGCCATCTGCGCTATGGCGGCAAGCTGATCGGCATCTGCGGCGGCATGCAGATGCTGGGCCGGCGGATTCATGACCCGGATGGCCGCGAAGGCCCGGCCGGCAGCAGCGATGGGCTGGGCTGGCTCGACTTCGACACCACGCTGGTCCCGGAAAAGCAGCTGCGGCAGGTGAGCGGCCGGCTGGCGGGCGACGCTGCGGCGCCGGTACGCGGCTACGAGATCCACCTCGGCGTGACCGAGGGGCCGGCGCTGGATCGGCCTGCTTTGTGGCTGGAAGACAACATTTCGGGCGATGGCGCCCAGCGGCCCGATGGCGCCCGTTCGGATGACGATCAGGTGCTGGCCACCTACGTCCACGGCCTGTTCGACGACCCCGCCGCGTGCGGCGCGCTGTTGCGCTGGGCCGGTTTGCGGCACGCGGAGGGGGTGGACCTCGACGCGCTGCGCGAGGCATCGATCGACCGGCTGGCCGACACCATGGCCGCCCATCTCAACCTCGCTGCGTTGCTTGGACCGCTTTCGCCCCCTAGTCCTGATCCCTCCTGATCCCTCCTGATCCCTCCTGATCCCTCCTGATCCCTCCTGACCGTTCAGTCCGGGGCGCCGAGCCGGTAGACTATCGCAGCCATCGGTTCCTGGAGCTTTTCATGCCGGTAGTCGTGATCGCGAATCCCAAGGGCGGCGTGGGCAAAACCACGCTGGCCACCAATCTGGCGGGCTATTTCGCCCGCCACGGCCATGCGGTGATGCTGGGCGACACGGATCGCCAGCAGTCCTCGCGCGCCTGGCTGGGGCTGCGTCCGGCCGCGGCGCCGCCCATCCGCACCTGGGAGATCAACGGCGACCACATCGCCCGGCCGCCCAAGGGCACCACCCACGTGGTGCTGGACACCCCGGCCGGCCTGCACGGCTGGCGCTTTGCCGATGTCATGAAGCTGGCGCACCGCGTGGTGGTGCCGCTGCAGCCCTCGATGTTCGACATCCTCGCCACCCAGGACTTCCTCACCAGACTGGCCGACGAGAAGCGTGTGCGCCACGGCGAGGTGGCCGTCGGCGTGATCGGCATGCGCGTGGACATGCGCACGCGCGCGGCCGAGCAATTGCAACGATTTGTCGAAGGTCTGGGCCTGCCGGTGCTCGGCTACCTGCGCGACACGCAGAACTACGTGCAACTGGCCGCGCACGGGCTGACGCTGTGGGACGTGGCGCCGTCGCGCGTGGCGCGCGACTGGGAGCAGTGGCAGCCCATCCTGCACTGGCTCGATGGCGGGGCAGCGACGCAGACTGCTGCGCCGTCCTCCCCCTCAGCCGCCTGAGCTGCCTGAGCTGCCTGTGAGGCGCCGCAGCAGCGCGTCTACATCGACCCACGTCACCCGGCGGATCGGCATCATCAGGTCGGTGCCGGGAAACGGATCGTCGAAACACGCCGATTCCTCGCCGCCCAGCGCCCGGTAGAACGCCCGCGCCTGGGTGTTGCCGTCGAGCACATAGAGAAACAGCGGCTTGCCGGGCCATTCGTAGGCCACCCGCGCTGCGCAGTGGGTCATCAGCCGCTTGCCGAGGCCGAAGCCCTGGTAGCCGGCCATCACATGGAGGTTGTCGAGGTAGATGCCGTAGCCCGGTTCAGCCAGCGGCATCAGGCAACTGAAGCCGGCCGGCTTGCCGTCCACCCGCAGGATGGTCACGAGCAGCGGCGCCTCGGCGTCCTCCAGCATACGGGCGCGCCAGGTGGCCAGCCGTTCGGCCGGCGCGTGGTTTTCGAGGTATTCGGCGGGAATCAGGCCGGCATAGGCGTGGCGCCAACTGTCGGTGTGCAGCGCGGCCAGCAGGTCCGCGTCAGCGGCTGTGGCAGGGGCGAGTTCGATATCGGACATGGCAGGGCAGGTGTGGGCGGCGCACGACGGCAACGCCACCGCACGGCCACCGATCTTAACTTGCCACTGTTAGAATCGCGAATTCTTCGCATTTGCATTTGCGGGCTGGCCCACAGATGCCAAGCGATCGCCCCCGTGTGGTGCATCGGCATGTCTTTGAGTGACCGATACGGCACCCTGGCAATCCCCCCAATCCGCCCCTGACACCATGGTCTCCGGCCGTCTTCGTACCGTCTTCCTCAAGCTGCATCGCTATATCGGCCTGACCTTCGGCCTGCTGTTCGTGCTAATGGGCCTGACTGGCACCATGATCGCCTGGCGCGAGGAACTGGACACCTGGCTCAACCCGGATTTGCTCGAGGCGTCCTCCGCCGCGCGGATTCCGGTGGGGGCGGCCACGGTGGAGTCGGTCACCGCCAAGCTGATGGCCGACCCGCACTACGGCAAGCCGAACCTGCTGATGCTGCCGATGCATGAGCACGGCGTGTTCATCGCCTATTACCCGCTCAAGGGGCCCGAGGCCGGGCCGGGGCGCTCGCGGCAGGTGATGATCGACCCGATCACGCTGGCCGTGAAGGGGGAACGGTTCTGGGGCGTGCCGGGGCTGTCGCGCCAGCAACTGATGCCGACGCTGTTCCACCTCCACCGCTACCTGCTGAGCGGCGATACCGGCAAGACCATCACCGGCGTGGCCGGCATGATGCTGCTGTTCCTGGTGCTGGTGGGGATCGTGCTCTGGCTGCCGAAGCTGACGGCGCGGGCGCTGAAGCAGTCGGTGCGCATCGCGCACGGCGGCTCGTGGTCGCGCTTCACCTACACGCTGCACCGGGCGGGCGGCCTCTTCGCGGCGCCGGTGCTGGCCACCATCGCGTTCTCGGGCTGGTACCTGAACCTGCCGAAGTGGGTCACGCCGATCATCAGCAGCGTGATGACGGTGAGCGCCACCGAGAAACCCCACTCGGCCGCGCCGCCCGAGGGCGTGCACGCGATCACCCCGGCCCAGGCCATGACCGCTGCCCAGCGCGAGTATCCGGGCGCGCTGGTCACGCGCATCGGGCTGCCCCGCAAGCCGGGCGATGTCTACGAGATCCGCCTGCGCCAGTCCGGCGAGATCCGTGGCGACAGCGGCGCCACGCGGCTCTGGCTGGATGCCTATACGGGCCAGCGTCTCGGCGCCCGCGACCCGCTGGCCAAGGACGCGCCGTCCGGCGATACCCTCATCAACTGGCTGTTCCCGCTGCACACTGGCGAAGCCTTCGGCACGCCGGGGCGCGCCTTCATCACCGCATTCGGCCTGACCCCGCTGATCTTCGCCATCACCGGCGTACTGATCTGGTGGAAGCGCCGCAGCGGCCACCGCCGCCATCTGGCGCGGGAACGGGAGCGGCTGCGGCGGGCGGGGTGAGCGGGCGGCCTCAGTTCATGGAGACACTGCGGAGCGGCGTGACGATGCCGGCGAGGTCTCGCTCGGCCAGCCGCGCCGCGGCCAGCAGGCTGTCCCAGTCGTCGGGTGGGTTGCCGTTCGCCAGCATCTTCGCGAACACACGGTATGCGTCGGTCTTGCTTTCGTAGGCGCGCATGGTGGTCTCGTCGTTGACCCAGCCAAAGACGATGACCTTCTGCTGCGCGTTGAAGCGGTAGAAAAGCCGGTACTGCTGGAAGAAGCGCGCGCGGCACCAGTGCTTGTGTGTGTCGCCCAGCGTGCCCCCGAGCCGGTAATCGGCGTTCGCCGGGTCGGACGGAATCCTGTTCATCATCAATTCGAAGATCGCCACGAGCCGCTTCGTGGCGTTCTTCTGCCGATAGCCTTCCGGATCTTTCCTTGCCAGCGCCTCGACGGCGTTGGCCAGCGACGTCAGTTGATCGATGAACAACGGATGGGCGTACAACCGCCACCCGTTGACGACCGGGGTTTCGGTTTGCGGCGCTGCCATCAGTCTTCGTCCGGCAGCGGGGCGTCGAGGTCGATCTCGATTCGATTCGTCAGCTTGTCGATCCGGGCCAGCAGTTCCACGCTCAATGCACGCAGGCGTTCCGGATGCTGCGCGATGTCGCGTTCCAGCAGGTCCAGGAAGGGTTCGAGCGCCGGGTCATGGGATACCACCACGCCCGTCGCGCGTTGCATGACGACTTCGCCACTTGGCCGCACCACGTAACGGATCTTGTCGCGCCGCTCCAGCTTCAACGCGCGCCGGACGACGTCCGGCACGGTGGTCTGGAAGCGGTCGGTCAGGGTTGACTCCGCCTCGACAATGGCCTCATCAGGGGCGTGGAACACGAGCGGCATGGTGGAACTCCTCAGCACAATGCCACGATGGTAATGCATCCGCATTACTTGGGCAATGCAGTTGCATTGCTGATAAGGCGAAAATAAGCCCGCGCAGTGGCGGGCTCATTCGGTAGCGGAGTCGGCAGCGGAGTCGGGAAACTCAGATTTCGAGGTTATCGATCAACCGCGTGGCGCCCAGTTTGGCGGCGGTCAGCACCACCAGCGGTTCGCCGGCGGCGAATTCCTCGCGGGTGGGGGCTTGCAGGTTCTCGCGCTTGCGGATGGACACGTAGTCGGGCTTCCATCCCCGCGCGGCCAGCTTGGCCACGGCGTCGGCTTCCACCTGGAGCAGGTCGACCTTGTCACCGGCGAGTACCGTGTCGCGCACTTCATGGAGTGACTTGTAGAGCATTGGCGCCTCGGCGCGCTCGGTCTCGGTCAGGTAGCGGTTGCGCGACGACAGCGCGAGGCCGTCCTCGGCGCGGATGGTCTCCGCCGGGATGATGTCGATCGGCAGCGCAAACTGCTTGACCATGCGGCGCACGATCATCAGCTGCTGGTAATCCTTCTTGCCGAACACGGCCACGCGCGGCTGGGCGCACGAGAACAGCTTCATCACCACCGTGCACACGCCCTTGAAGAAGCCGGGGCGGAATTCGCCTTCGAGGATGTCGCCCAGGTCGTGCGGTGGCTCCACGCGGTATTCCTGCGGCTCCGGGTACATGTCGCGCTCGGTGGGCGCAAACAGCACGTAGACGCCTTCCCTCTGCAGCTTCTCGATGTCGTCCTGCAGCGTGCGCGGGTACTTGTCGAAGTCCTCGTTCGGGCCGAACTGCAGCCGGTTGACGAAGATCGACGCCACCACCGGGTCGCCATGCTGGCGGGCCAGCCGCATCAGCGACAGGTGGCCTTCATGCAGGTTGCCCATGGTGGGGACAAACGCCGCGCGATTCTGCCCGCGCAACTGGTCCCGCAGCTCTTGGATAGAGGAAATGACTTTCATGTACGTGGTGTGCTGTCGTGGTAGGAGAGCGCCCGGGTGCGTGCCCGGGGTGCACCGGCTCTTAATATCGCTGAAACGGGGGATGGCCGGTTGTCGGCGGATTGTAGAGCATCCGCGCCATTCGAAATGCCGCCGTGGCGGCCCGACCTGCGGGAATCAGGTCGGCGTGTACGTCAATCGCACATAAATTGGTGCGAACGGCTCGGCCTGCGTGATCTCGACGAGGGCCTCGCGGGACAGTTCCAGCATGGCGATGAAGTTCACCACCACCACCGGCACGCCCTTGCCCGAGCGGATGGCATCGTCGAACAGTTCGGTGAACTCCATGAACCGCGAGTGCTGCAAGCGCCGCAGGATCTGGCTCATGTGCTCGCGCACGGACAGCTCCTCGCGCGAGATCTTGTGGTGCTGGTTGAGCTTGGCGCGCCGGAGCACGTCGGCCCAGGCGGACTGGAGGTCGATCGTTTCCACGTCCGGGAAACGCGGCGACAGGCTCTGCTCGATATAGACCTGCGAGCGCAGGAAGTCGCGGCCGAGTTGCGGGACGGTGTCCAGCCGCTGCGCGGCCAGCTTCATCTGCTCGTACTCCAGCAGGCGGCGCACCAGTTCGGCGCGGGGGTCCTCGGCTTCCTCGTCGCTGTCGGCCTTCTTCACCGGCAGCAGCATGCGCGACTTGATCTCGATCAGCATCGCGGCCATCAGCAGGTATTCGGCAGCCAGCTCGAGGTTGGTCTTGCGGATCTGCTCGATATACAGAAGATACTGACGCGTCACCTGGGACATCGGAATGTCCAGCACGTTGAAGTTCTGCCTGCGGATCAGGTACAGCAAGAGGTCCAGCGGCCCTTCAAACGCTTCCAGGAAGATCTCGAGCGCGTCCGGCGGGATGTAGAGGTCCTGCGGCAGCTTGAACAGCGGCTCGCCGTACAGGCGCGCGAAGGCCATGCCGTCGACCATGTCGCCGGGGGCCGCGCCGCCGGCGGGCGCCACGGTTGGCAGCTCCACGGGCAGCGTCAGCTTGTCCTGTGCGTCTTTCTCGCTCGGATGCATCCGGTCAGGTCGGGTTCGGGGTCGGGCGGGCCGGGATCGGGCTCAAGCTGGCTCAAGCGGGCTCAGTTGCCCGACGAGTACACGTACGGCTTCTGGGCCACGCGCGAGTCGTTGGCGCGGGCGCGTTCCTCGAGGTCGATCGGGGTCTTGTCCCACAGCAGGGCGCGGCCTTCGCGCTGCTCGGCTTCCAGGGCAGGACGTTCCTGCTTGAGCGACTTGATGAACTGGGTGATATCCGATTCGTACATGGCCATGATGAAACTCGCCGCCCGGTGGCGGAGTGGGGGAATAGTGGGGCACGATTTTACCGTATCGGCGACTGGGCAAGGAGGAATCGGCGGGCAATGCCCGGGAAGCAGGCTGGAAACCGGCCCCGGGCGCCGGTTTCCGGTGTAATTTGACGCGATTCCGGCGTCGGACGCGGCGCCGGGTGTGGTCAAATAGCGACTTTGCCGGATCGACACGGACGGATGAGGATCGACTTGGGTCACGTGGCCACAAGGAGCGCTGCAAGCCGGGCGTTGCAATGCCCCCCACAGCCCCCCCAAGCCGGGGACGGTTGCCGCGCGCGCCTGCGCCGGGCGGGCCTGGCCCTGGTGCTCGGGCTGGCCGGGCTGTTGATCCAGATGCTGGCGTCCGAGGCGCTGGCCGCCCGCGCTGCCTACAAGGTGGAGATCGAGGCACCCAAGGTCCTCAAGGACATCCTCGAGGAACACCTCGACCTCGCCCGCTACGCCACCCGCACCGATATTTCCGAAGACCAGTTCGCCTACATGGTGGAAACCGTGGGCGAGCAGGTGCGCCAGTTCGCCTCCACGGAGGGCTGGTTCGATCCTGAAACCAAGGCCACCGTGACCGGCGAGGGCGACAGTCGCGTGGTCCATATCAGCGTGGACCCCGGCGCGCGCACGCTGATCCGGCGTGTGGACCTGGAGGTGACCGGCCCGGCCGCCACGCAGAACCCGCAGCAGGTGAACGAGATGCGCGCCAAATGGGGCCTGCCGGTCGGCGACCCGTTCCGCCAGGCAGATTGGGACAAGGCCAAGGAAGACGCGCTGGTTGCCCTGCAAAGCCATACCTACTATGGCGCGAAGCAGACGGCATCGCGCGCCCGGGTGGAGCCGGACGAGCATGCCGCCGATTTGTCGGCGCGCTTCGAGAGCGGGCCGGCCTATGTGCTCGGGGCGCTCGAGGTGGAGGGCACGCGCCGCTATCCCGAGCAGATCGTCCGCAATGTGAACCCGCTCCGGGAGGGCGAGCCGTACCGCGTGGAGCGCCTGCTCGAGTTGCAGCGCGCGATCCAGAACCAGCCGTACTTCTCCAACGTGCAGGTGGACCTGGCCGAGCCCACGCCGGCCGAATCGGCCGACGCCGCCGCCAAGGACGAGACCGTGGTGGCACCCGTAAAGGTGCGCGTGCGGGAATATCCAACGCACCGCGTCTCGTCCGGCGTCGGCTTCACCACCGATACCGGCGCGCAGGTGGAAGGCCGCTACTCGTACTACAACCTGTTCAACCGCGCGTGGGTGCTCGACACCCAGGCGCGTATCGAGCAGAAGCGCCAGTACGGCTTTATCGAGGCGGCCATGCCGCCGGACTCGCACACCTACCGCAACAGCATCTACACCAGCTACGAGCGCACGATCGACGTCGAGAGCACCGACCTGACCAGCTGGCGGGCCGGCCTCAAGCGCTCCCGCTCGCGCGAGAAGTACGACACCACGGTGTCGCTCGATTTCTATTACGACAACCTCGTGCCGTTCGGCCAGCCCGAGCAGATCTCGAAGGCGCTCGTGCCAGCCTTCGCCTGGACCCGCCGCGACGTGGACAACCCCGTGTTCCCGCGCCGGGGCAACGTCATCAGCACGCAGATCGGGGTGGCGGCCAAGAATATCCTGAGCGATGCCACCTTCCTGCGCATGTATGGCCGGATTCGCCAGTACGTGCCAGTGGGCAACCGCGACCTGTTCATCGCCCGGCTGGAGCTGGGCGCCAACATGACCTCGGCCGATCCGGCGCTGATTCCGGCCTCGCTGCGCTTCCGCGCGGGCGGTACCGATTCCATCCGCGGCTACAGCTACCAGTCGATCGGCACGCCCAACGGCGCCAGCGTGCTGCCGGCGCGCTTCCTCGGCACCGGCAGCCTGGAGTACCAGTACTGGTTCAAGCCCGAATGGGGCGTGGCGGCGTTCTGGGACATGGGCACGGCCACCAATGACCTGCACGGCGTGAAGCTCTATCACGGCGTGGGCGTGGGCGCGCGCTGGCGCAGCCCGGTGGGCCCGGTGCAACTGGACATCGCCTATGGCATCCAGCAGAACCAGTTCCGGCCGCATATTTCGCTGGGGGTGGCGTTCTGATGCATATGGACATGCCACCCGTGCCCCGCCGCAACGAGGACGAACCGCGCGCGCCTCGCCCCCCTCGACCAATACGTCGCGTCTGGCGGGTGATTGGCTGGACGCTGGCCGTGCTGCTGGCGCTGCTGATCGCCGCCATCGCCACCGCCGTGGTGGCGCTGCGCACCGAGGCCGGCACGCGCCAGCTCTGGACGCTGGCCACGCGCTTCTCGGCCGGCCTGCTGGCCGGCACCTTCGAGGGCGGTACGGTCGCCAGCGGCCTGCGGCTGCGTGACGTGGTCTACGCCAGCGGCGACACGCGCGTCAGCATCGACAGGATCGACAGCCGATGGAGCGCGACGTGGTCCCCGGCGCGGCTGCATGTGGAATGGCTGCGCCTGGGCAAGATCGACGTGCGCCTGCCGCCGTCCGCGCCCACGCCGGACACCGGGCCGGCACAGATGCCGAAGTCGCTGGAACTGCCGCTGGCCATCGACGTCGACACGCTGACGATTGCCGAACTGTCGCTGCTGCAGGGCCCGCCCGCGACGGCCACGCCGCAGGTGTTTTCCGATCTTTCCGGCGCGCTCCATTCCGATGGCATGCGCCACCGCGTGGTGGTGGACAAGCTCGTCACGCCGTACGGCACGCTGCAGGCCAATGCGCAGATTGCCGGGCAGGCGCCGTTCGCGCTGTCCGCCGAGGCACTGCTGGAGGGCCGCTGGCAGGAGGAATCGTTCGCGGTGTCGGCCACCGCCAGCGGCGCGCTGGACGCCCTGCGCGCCGAGGCCGAAGCCACCGGAGACCGCATCCGCGCGCGGGCCGGCATCGACCTGACGCCTTTCGGCAAGGTGCCGTTCACCCATCTGCTGATCGATGGGGACCGCATCAATCCGCGCCTGTTCAGCCCGACGGCGCCGCAGGCCAACCTGACCGTGCACGCCGAGCTGCGCCCCGTGGAAGCGGTGGCGCCGCCGCCGCAGATCGCCCGGCCGGCGCCGGGGCAGTCCACGGCCAGCGCGGTGGCGGCGGCTTCGGCGGCATCCGCCTCCGCGCCGGTGCCGCAGCCGGCGCCGCCCACGCGCAATCCGCTGGCCGTGGCCGGCGAGGTCACCGTGCGCAACCTCGATCCAGGCCCCATCGACAAGGAACGGCTGCCGGTGCACAGCGTGCGGGCGCGCGTGGAGGTCAGCGAGATGGCCCAGACGCTGCGCGACCTGCGCATTGCGCTGCCGGGCAAGGCCGAGATCGTCGGGCAGGGCGCGCTGCGTGAGGGGCGCGGCGGCTTCGACCTCGACGTGCACCGGCTCAACGCGGCCGATCTCTATACAACGCTGGTGCCGACCAACCTCTCCGGGCCGGTGATCCTGCGGCTGGAGCCGGGCCGGCAGAGCGTGGCGCTGGACCTGGCCGGGGGCGAGCTGAAGCTGTTCGCCGATGCACGCGTGGACGAAGACGCCGTAACGGTGTCCGCCCTGCGCGCCGGGCTGGGCGCCGGCACGCTGACCGCCGAGGGCAAGCTCGGCCTCAAGGACACCCAGCCGTTCAGCTTCAAGGGCAAGCTGGCCAATTTCGATCCGGCGCGGCTGGCCAAGGTGGCGCCGGGCCGCATCAACGCGGATTTCTCGACCACGGGCTCGCTGGCCAAGGTACTCCGGGTGGCGCTCGATTTTGGCCTGCACGAGAGCGAGTACGCCGGGCTGCCGATGACGGGCACCGGCAAGATCCGGCTTGAGGGCGAGCGCCTGCTGCCCAGCGAGGCGTCCCTGCTGATGGCTGGCAATCAGGTCAACCTGCGCGGCAGCTTCGGCGCGCGCGGGGACCGGCTCAAGGTCAATGTCGATGCCCCGCAACTGGAGCGGCTCAAGTTCGGCGTGGCTGGGCGTGCCAAGCTGGACGCCGAGGTCACCGGCACGCTCAAGCGTCCCGAGGTGGTGGGCGACTACAGCGCGCAGGCGCTGGTGATCGGCCCGCACAAAGTGGCCAGCGCCAGCGGGCATGCCGAACTGCGCGGCGGGCTGGACGGCACGGTGGCCGTGCAACTCGCCGCGCGCGACTATCAGGGGCCGCAGGCCACCATCCGCACGCTGGACGCCAACCTCAGCGGCACGCAGGGCAATCACACCTTCGACGCCAAGGCGGCCGGCACGCTGAACCGCCAGCCGATGCAGCTGACGCTGGCCGGGCAGGGCGCGTGGCAGGGCGACAAGGGCTGGAACGGCACCATCCGCACGCTCGACTTGCGCGGCACGACCACCGTGCGCCTGGCGGCGCCGACGCAGCTGCTGGTGGCGGACCAGCATATCCGGCTCGGGTCCGCGCGGCTGCTGTTCGAGCGTGCCACGGCCAATATCGACGGATTCGAGTTCGACCATGGCCGCATCCGCACGCAGGGCAATCTCGATGGCGTCGAGGTGGCCAATGTCCTGAAGCTGATGCAAACCTTGACCGGGGAGCCGCCGCCGCTGCGCTCGGATCTTGTGCTGGATGGCCGCTGGAACCTGAACCTGGCCGAGACCGCGACCGGGTTTGCCGAGATCCGCCGGCGTAGCGGCGACGCCTCGATCAACGCCGGACGCGGCTGGACCACGCTGGGCCTGGGCGAAACCGCGCTGCGCGCCGAGTTCGCCGGCAACCGGGTCACGCTGCGCGGCGGCACCACGGCGGCGCGGATCGGCAAGATCGATGTCGATGCGTCGGCAGGGCTGGTTCAGGAACAGGGGCTGCTGACCGTGGGGCCGGCCTCCACGCTGGCCGGCACGGTGTCGGCGGACATCCCCCGGCTGAAATCGCTCGAATCCCTGACCGGTCCGCAGTACGCGTTCGAGGGCAAGCTGGCTGCCGCGATGCGGCTGGGTGGCACGGTCGGCAATCCGCTGCTGACCGGCACCGTGGATGGCAGCGATATCGCCGTCACGCTCTACGACCAGGGCATTCGCCTGACCGACGGCGTGGTCCATATCGTGCTGGACCAGAACACGGTGGAAATGAAGGAAGTGCGATTCCGGGGCGGCGACGGGACGCTGGTGGCCACCGGCAACGTCAAGCTGGGCGAGACCGACCCGAACCTGACCGCCAAGATCGTGGCCGACAAGCTCCAGCTGTTTGCCAGCCCCGAGCGCACGCTGATCGTCTCGGGCGAGGCCGGCATCGCCAACGAAAACAAGCAGATTGCGATTCGCGGCAAGTTCCGCGTCGATCGTGGCCTGTTCGACCTGCCCAAGTCCAGCGCACCGGTGCTCGGCGACGACGTGGTGGTGGTGCGCCGCCGCGACCAGCGCGAACTCAAGACCGCGGCCACGCCGGTGGTGCCCGAGTCCCAGCCGGCGAGCCGCTTCAGCCCGGTGATCGACGTCACCGTGGATCTGGGCGACGACTTCCGCTTCCGCGGCGCCGGGGCGGACATCAAGCTCGCGGGCCAGCTCGCCGTGAAGAGCGAGCCGCTGGCGCCGATGCGCGCCACGGGCACGGTGCGCGTGGTGGATGGCACGTACGAGGCGTTCGGCCGCAAGCTCAACATCGAGCGCGGCATCATCAACTTCAACGGGCCGATCGACAATCCGAACATCAATATCCGCGCCATGCGCCGCAACCAGGAGGTGGAGGCCGGCGTGGAGGTCACCGGCACGGTGCGGATTCCGCGCGTGCGGCTGGTGTCGGAGCCGAACGTGCCGGAGGAAGACAAGCTGTCGTGGCTGATGTTTGGCTACGGCGCGGAGAGCGCCGGGGCGGGCCAGCAGCGCCAGCTGAGCGGCGGCGCGCTCGGCGGCGCGGCGCTGGGCATGATCGGTGGCCGGGCGGGCAAGGGCATCGTCTCGCACCTCGGCATCGACGAATTCTCGATCGGGCCGTCCACGGCGGGCCTGAACGACCAGCAGGTGGTCAGCGTCGGCAAGGCCGTGACCGACCAGATCTCGGTGGGTTACGAGCAGAGCCTGACGTCGGCGTCGAACGTGGTGAAGCTCACCTGGGCGTTCTCGCGCCGCTGGTCGCTGATTGCCAAGGGCGGCTCGATCAACGGGCTGTCGGTGCTGTTCAACCGCCGCTTCAATAACTGGAGTAGCCTGTTTGCGGCCGAACCGCCGCGCCGATCCACGGCTGGCGGTGCCGGCACCGCGTCGGCCAGCGAGCCGGCCGGCGACCCCGTGGAAGCCATCAAGCGATAACCACCATGACCTTCACTGACGCGTCGCGCAGACGCCTTGCCACCATGGGACTGATTGCCTCCTTGCTTGCGCTGGTCGGCTGCGACCAGCAGAAAGTGGACGAAGCGATGAAAAAGGCCGGCAACGTGGCCCGCGACACGTGGAACAGCGTGAAGCCGGACAGCCAGCTATTCAAGGGCATCGAGATCGGCAAATCGACCGAGGATGACGTGCGCCGCCAGGCCGGCAAGCCCGAGATCGTGTGGGAGGAGGCCGATGGCGGCAAGCGGCTAGAGTACCCGCGCGGGCCCGAGGGCGTGACCACGTGGATGGTGACCACCGCGCCGGACGGCACCGTGCGCACCATCGAACAGGTGCTGACGGCCGAGAACTTCCAGCGCGTGCGCCCCGGCATGAGCCAGGACGGCATCCGGCGCCTGCTCGGCAAGCCGACCAAGGTGGAGGCGTTCGCGCTGAAGCAGGAGGAGGTGTGGGGCTACCGCTGGCTCGAATCGCCCACGGACCGGGCGTTCTTCAACGTCCACTTCAACAGCCAGGGCGTGGTGACGACCACGTCACGTAGCGACGACCCGTCGCGGCGGCAGGGGGGATGAAGGCTTGAGGGGTGGCTCCCTCTCCCGCAAGCGGGAGAGGGAGCGAACAAACGGTAGGCGAACTTAGCCGATCCGCATGCCCGGTACCGCGCCGCTGTGCGGTTCCAGGATGTACAGGCCCGGATTGGCCTTCTCGTCGGCCGCCGAGGCTGCCAGCACCATGCCTTCGGACATGCCGAACTTCATCTTGCGCGGCGCCAGGTTGGCCACCACCACGGTCAGCTTGCCCACCAGCTGCTCCGGCGTGTAGGCCGACTGGATGCCCGAGAACACGTTGCGGGTCTTGCCTTCGCCGACGTCCAGCGTCAGTTGCAGCAGCTTGCTGGAGCCTTCCACCTTCTCGCAGGCGACGATCTTCGCCACGCGCAGGTCGATCTTCGCGAAATCATCGATCGTGATGGTGTCGCCAATCGGCTCGATGCCGGCCGGGGCGCCCTGGGCGCCCTGAGCCTCGCCAGCCGGAGCCGCGGTGGCCTGGAGCGAGTCGCGGTTGGCGGCCACCAGCGCCTCGATCTGCTTGGTATCGACGCGGGTCATCAGGTGGGCGTACGGCTGCACCGGGCGGTCGGCCGACAGTTGCTTGTCGATGGCGCGCCAGTCCAGCGGCTCGATGTTCAGGAAGCGCTCCACGCCCGCGGCCATGGCCGGCACCACCGGCTTCAGGTAGATCGTCAGCAGGCGGAAGGCTTCCAGCGAGACCGAGCAGGCCGCGTGCAGGGCATCGCGCTTCGCCTCGTCCTTGGCCAGCTCCCACGGCTTGTTGGCGTCCACGAAGCCGTTCACGGCATCGGTCAGCTCCATCACCAGGCGCAGTGCCTTGCTGTACTCGCGGCCCTCGTAGAAGGCGGCCAGTTGCGGCGCGGCCTGGCGCAGCTGCACCAGCAGCGGGTTGCCGAGCGCGGCCTCGTTGACCTTGCCATCGAAGCGCTTGACCAGGAAGCCCGCCGCGCGGCTGGCGATGTTCACGTACTTGCCGATCAGGTCGCTGTTCACGCGGGCGACGAAGTCGTCCAGGTTCAGGTCCAGGTCTTCCATGCTCGCGTTGAGCTTGGCCGCGAAGTAGTAGCGCAGCCATTCCGGGTTCATGCCGGTGTCGATATAGCTCTGCGCCGTGATGAAGGTGCCGCGCGACTTGCTCATCTTGGCGCCATCCACGGTCAGGAAGCCGTGCGCGAAGACGTTGGTCGGCGTGCGGTAGCCAGAGAAACGCAGCATGGCCGGCCAGAACAGCGTGTGGAAGTACAGGATGTCCTTGCCGATGAAGTGGTACTGCTCGGCGGTGGAGTGCGGACCGACCCAGGCGTCGAAGTCGATGCCCTTCTTTTCCGCCAGGTTCTTGAAGCTGGCGTAGTAGCCGATCGGGGCGTCCAGCCAGACGTAGAAGTACTTGCCCGGGGCGCCCGGGATCTCGAAGCCAAAGTAGGGGGCGTCACGCGAGATGTCCCAGTCGCTCAGCGTGGAGGCCTCGCCTTCGCTGCCCAGCCATTCCTGCATCTTGTTGGCGGCTTCCGGCTGGGCCAGGTCGGCCACCCATTCGCGCAGGAACGACTCGCAGCGCGCATCGGACAGCTTGAAGAAGAAATGCGTGGACGACTTGCGCACCGGCGTGGCGCCCGAGACCACCGAATACGGGTTCTTCAGGTCCGTTGGCACGTAAGTTGTGCCGCATACTTCACATGAATCGCCGTATTGGTCCTTGGCGCCGCACTTCGGGCACTCGCCCTTGATGAAGCGGTCCGGCAGGAACATGTTCTTGACGGGGTCGTAGAACTGCTCCACCTCGCGCTCGGCGATCAGGTCCTCGGCCTTCAGGGCCAGGTAGATCTTCTCGCAGAGTTGGCGGTTTTCGTCGGCGTCGGTGCTGTAGTAGTTGTCGAACGAAACCAGGAAGCTGTCGAAATCGCGCTTGTGCTCGGTCCAGACGCGGTCGATCAGCTGTTTCGGGCTGATGCCTTCCTTCTCGGCGCGCAGCATGACCGGCGTGCCGTGGGTGTCGTCGGCGCCCACGTAATAGACCTCGTTGCCCATCATGCGCTGGAACCGGACCCAGATGTCGGTCTGGATGTACTCCACCAGGTGGCCGATGTGGATCTGGCCGTTGGCGTACGGCAGGGCGGATGTGACGAGGATGCGACGTGCGGTCATGAAGGAGGCCGGGGAATGATGATGAGGTCCGGCGGGCCGCCGGAGGCGGGCGCGAGGACGGAAAGCGGCTATTTTAGCAAGCGGGGCGCCGGCGCGTCCGGAATCGGCGTGGCAAACTGTTCGACCAAAAAAAAGCGCCGGTTGGTACCGGCGCAGCTTTCCACAACGGAAAAGGAGGAGAAATCAGATACCGCCCGGGAGGTCAGCCACCCATCGCGAGCCAGCAACGGTGGCAAGCGGTATCTGAACGGTATGACCGGCTCACCCCTGAATTGGTTTCAAGAAAATTTCGACTCGTCGATTTTGGGCGCGGCCGGCCTCGGTGGCGTTGTCCGCCACGGGCTGGCTCTGGCCACGGCCCTCGGCGCTCAGGCGGTTTCGGGCGACGCCTCGGTCACCCAGGTACGACGCCACGCTCTGGGCGCGGCGCTGCGAGAGCTGCATGTTGTAGTTCGGGTTGCCGGTGCTGTCCGTGTGGCCTACCACGTTGGCAACCACGTCCTGGTGCTGGCCCAGGGTCTGCGCCACCTGGTCGAGCACCGAGCGGAACGATGGCTTGATGCTCGCGCTGTCCGTATCGAACGTCACCTGGCTCGGGATATTCACCTTGAGCGAGCCGTCCGGCTGCTCGGTGATCTGGGTGCCTGTGCCCGCCGTGTCCTTGTTCAGCTTGCCGCGGATGGCATTCCAGTTGTAGCCGGTGGCCCCGCCCACGGCGCCGCCCACCGCCGCGCCCACGAGCGTGCCAGTGGTGTTGCCGCCGATCAGGTTGCCCAGGCCGGCACCCACGGCCGCGCCCACGCCAGTGCCGACCGCGGTATGGGTCTGCTGCTCCGTGGCGCAACCGGCCAGGGCCGCGGCAACGGCGAGCGAGACGGTGACAAGCTTGAATCTCATGCTTTCTCCTTCTGATGACATGCTGGGATATTTCACTAATGTTCGGTCAACTGCATACCGCATGGTAACTGCATCCGCCGGATTGACGTAGCGAGCGCCCACAAGTTTCATCATGCGTTTGAAAACAAGCAGGACGGCGGGGCCGGGCGCCTTGCCGGCGTTGGGCGGGAGGCCGGGCACTGGCGCACTACAATAGGGACATGGCAGCACCCGCACAAGGGCAAACGTGTCAGAGATGTAAATGTCTGTAATTCCACACTCGATGGAGGGGATCTCGCCCCGCGCTATCGCGCCCCTGGCTGCTCCTTCATACTTTGATACATTACGCGCCTGATCCCCACCGACCCATATATAAAGAAGCGGAGTCTGCCTTGAGCCTCACCATTGAACAGGTAACCGATGCCCTGCGCACCGTGATCGATCCCAACACGGGCCGCGACCTGGTATCCACGCGCTCCGCCCGCAACGTGCGGGTGGACGGCGGCGATGTCTCGGTGGAAGTGGAACTGGGCTATCCGGGCAAGAGCCAGTTCGAGCCGATCCGCAAGCTCGTGATTGGCGCGCTGCGCAGCCTGCCGGGCGTGACCAACGTCAGCGTGGCCGTGACCATGAAGATCGTCGCCCACGCGGTGCAGCGCGGCGTGAAGCTGCTGCCGGGCGTGAAGAACGTGATTGCGGTGGCCTCGGGCAAGGGCGGGGTGGGCAAGTCCACCACGGCCGTGAACCTGGCGCTGGCGCTGGCCGCCGAGGGTGCCCGCGTGGGCATGCTCGACGCCGATATCTACGGCCCGAGCCTGCCGATGATGCTGGGCATCGACGGCCGCCCCGAGTCGGCCGACGGCCAGACCATGGAGCCGCTGGAGGGCCACGGCCTGCAGGCCAACTCGATCGGCTTCCTGATCGAGCAGGACAATCCAATGGTATGGCGCGGCCCGATGGTCACCTCCGCCCTGGAACAACTGCTGCGCCAGACCAACTGGCACGACCTGGACTACCTGATCGTCGACATGCCGCCGGGCACCGGCGACATCCAGCTGACGCTGTCGCAGAAGGTGCCTGTGACCGGCGCCGTGATCGTGACCACGCCGCAGGACATCGCGCTGCTGGACGCCCGCAAGGGGCTCAAGATGTTCGAGAAGGTCGGCATTCCGATCCTCGGCATCGTCGAGAACATGGCGGTCTACTGCTGCCCGAACTGCGGCCACGTCGAACATATCTTCGGCGAAGGCGGCGGCGACAAGATGAGCAGCGAATATGGCGTGGACCTGCTCGGCAGCCTGCCGCTGAACCTGTCGATCCGCCAGCAGGCCGATTCGGGCCGCCCCACCGTGGTGGCCGAGCCGGACAGCCCGATTGCCGGGATCTACCGCGAAGTGGCGCGCAAGGTTGCCATCAAAGTGGCTGATAAGGCACGCGACATGACGAACAAGTTCCCAAGCATCGTGGTGCAGAACACCTGAGGCCCGCCGCTGCCATGGACGAACCGCTTCCTGCCTCGCCGGTCTCCCCAGAGACCCCGCCCGCCGGCCGTCCGGCGGTGACCATGGCCGTGGTGATGCGCAAGGTGCCGCTGGCCAACCGCTGGCAGCCCTGGAAGTGGGAGTTGGACGCGGTGCTGCCGGACCTGGGCGAGTATGGCGCCGCGCCGCTGCGGCTCGATGCCGACAGCCACGGCGCGCGCTGGCTCTATCCGGGCCATCCCGTGACGCTGTATCGCGACGAGGGCGAGGGTTACTACCTCAACCTGACCTCGACCACGCCGTGCTGGTTCGTGCTGTGGCGCATGGCCGAGGAGGCGGATGCCGATGGCGAGACCCGCGCCGTGCCGGTGACGGTGACGCTCTCCTATAACGAGGCCGGGCGCTGGCTCGATGCTGGCGAGAGTGTGGAAAACGTGCCGCTGGAGCCCGCGCAGCGCGAGTGGCTCGAAGCGTTCACGCAGGAAAACTATCGCCCCGAGCCCAAGAAACGGCGCCGTCCGGAGTCCTTCAAGGCGCCGGAAGACCGCGCGCGGTACTGACCGGCCCCGGACCCCGCCATGAGCGACGCCGATTCCTCCTTCCTCTCGCGCTGGTCGCGCCGCAAGGCCGCCGTGCGCGAGGGCCAGCCGGTGCCGGCCGAGCCCGTGCTGGCGCCCGATGCCGCCCCGGTGGCGGTCACGGTCGCAAAAGTCCCCACTGCGCCGCCCGCCGACCCTCAGGAAGCCGCGCTGCTGCCCACCCTGGCCGATGTGGCGCTGCTGCAACCGGGCGACAACATCGCCCGCTTCGTGGCGCGTGGCGTGGACGAGACGGTCAAGCGCGCCGCGCTGAAGACCCTGTTCGCCGATCCGCACTTCAATGTGATGGACGGGCTGGACACCTATATCGACGACTACGGCAAGCCAGACCCGATTCCGCTCGATGTGCTGCGCCGGCTGACCCAGTCGGAGACGCTCGGGCTGTTCGACCCGATCGAGGACGAGGAACGGCAAGGGGAAAAGGAGGAGGAGGGCGAGGTAGCGGCCGATCCCAAGGCGCTGGAGGCCCCGCCATCTCCGCCATCTCCGGAAGCCGAAGTCGCGCAAGCCCAGCCTCAGCCTGACGCTCCCGCCGACGACACCCCCATTCCACCCCTCCCTGCGGATAAACGCGCGTAGCTCTTCGCCGCGTGTGGGCCTAGAATGGGCCACCCCTACAAATCCGCCGGCCGGAAGACCCTCCGCAACGAAGAGGGCGCCAGGCCGGCAAGCAGTCTTGCCCCATGCCGACGCTGATCTGCAATTGCAACGACACCATGCCGCTTGACGGGGCGGCACTGTCCGATGCCTCTGGTTCCCTGAAGGTCCACCGCCTGCTGTGCCGGCGTGAAATCGGCGATTTCCGCCAGGCGCTCGATGGCGCGGAAGACGTCATCGTGGCCTGCACCCAGGAAAGTCCGCTGTTCACCGAGGTGGCCGGCGCCGCGCGCGAGGGCGGTGTGGTCACCGCGCCGGTGCGCTTCGTCAATATCCGCGAGACCGGCGGGTGGTCGCAGGGCGCGCGCCGCGACCCGGCCACCGCCAACGCCAAGATCGCCGCCCTGTTGGCCGCCGCGGCGCTCCCCGAGCCCGACCCGGTGGCGGTGGTGGACTACCGCTCGAACGGCGCCGTGCTGGTACTGGGCCCGGCCGCGCGGGCGCTGCCCTGGGCGGGCCGGCTCACCGAGGCCGGCCTCGAAGTCACCGTGCTGCTGACCGGCGCATCGATCAGCGATGTGACGCCGCCCGCCAGCCGCGCCTGGCCCGTCCACAGCGGCACGCTGGCCAGCCTGACCGGCTGGCTCGGCAACTTCACGGCCAGCTGGCAGACCGGCGCCGGCCAGAGCAACCCGATCGACCTCGACCTCTGCACGCGCTGCAACGCCTGCGTGGATGCCTGCCCGGAAGGGGCGATCGACTTCAGCTACCAGATCGACCTGGACCGCTGCCGCGACCATCGCGACTGCGTGAAGGCCTGCGGCGCGGCGGCGGCGATCGACTTCGACCGGCCCGCTGCCACCGCCGAGGCGCGCTTCGACCTCGTTTTCGACCTCAACGACGCCCCGGCCTTCGCCATGCACCAGCCCCCGCAGGGCTACCTGCATGCGGGCGCCGACGTGGCGCGCCCGCACGCCCACGCGCTGCAGCTGCAGCAGATGGTGGGCGAGTTCGAGAAGCCCAAGTTCTTCCGCTACAAGGAAAGCCTGTGCGCCCACGGCCGTAACCAGACCACGGGCTGCACCGCATGTATCGACATTTGCTCGACCCAGGCGATTGGCTCGCGCTGGCGCGATGGCAAGGGTTCCATCGAGGTCACGCCCAACCTCTGCATGGGCTGCGGCGCGTGCACCACGGTCTGCCCGACCGGCGCCATCAGCTACGGTTACCCCGGCCCGGAGACGCTCGGCGAGCGGCTGCGTACGCTGGTCACCACCTACAACGGCGCCGGCGGCCGCGATGCCGTGCTGCTGTTGCACGGCGAGGAGCATGGCACCCCGGCCATCCTCGCGCTGGGCCGCGCGGCCCGGGCCGGGCAGGCGCGCGGCGTGCCGCCCAACGTGATCCCCGTACCGCTGTTCCACCCGGCTGCCACCGGCATCGAACTGTGGCTGGCGGCGCTGAGTTGGGGCGCGGGCGGCGTGGCCGTGTTGCTGACGGGCGACGAGGCCCCGCAGTACCGCGCCGCGCTGGTCGAGCAGATGGGCGTGGCGCGCGCCATTGTCGAAGGTCTGGGCTATCGCGGATTGCGGCTGACGCTGGTGGAAGCGGGCGATGTGGCTGGGCTGGATGCCGGCCTGGCCGCGCTCGCCAGCCCGCCGGCGCGCGTGACGGCGCCGCCGCCGGCCAGCTTCCGCGCCGCGCTGGCCAAGCGCGAGACGCTCGACTTCGCCATCGACCATCTCGCCCGCCATGCCCCGGTGCCGGCCGAAGTGGTGCCGCTGCCCGCCGGCGCGCCGCTGGGCGCCATTACCGTGGATACGGGCCGCTGCACGCTGTGCATGGCCTGCGTGGGGGCGTGCCCGTCCAACGCGCTGCGCGACAACGCGGAGCGCCCGGTGCTGGCCTTTATCGAACGCAACTGCGTGCAGTGCGGGCTGTGCGAGACCACCTGCCCGGAGGACGCCATCGCGCTGGTGCCGCGTCTGCTGACAGGCGAGGGCGCCCGCCGCACGGTGACGCTGAACGAGACCCAGCCGTTCCACTGCATCCGCTGCGCCAAGCCGTTCGGCACCGCCCAGATGGTGCAGTCGATGCTGGTGCGGCTGGCCGGCCATCCGGCCTTTGCGGGCGCCAACGCGGACCGGCTGAAGATGTGTGCCGACTGCCGCGTGGTGGACATGATCGAAAAAGACACCGGCGCGACGCGCGGGGCCACGCTCCAGTAGCGCCAATCGCCCCAGCAGGGTGCGGCCGACCATACCTATCAAGACATGACCGATTTCCAGCCGATTCAGCTGATCCCGCCCGCGCCGGCCCCCGACGAGCCCGCCGCCGAGGAGATGGCCCGTGCAGACCTCTACGGCCTGCTGGCCACGCTGTTCTTCCAGGCGCCCGATGCCGCGCTGCTCCACCATATCGCCGCCAACCGCGCCAGCGACGAGGACGCCCGTACGGTGCTGGGCCAGGCCTGGAACGCATTGTGCGACGCAGCATCGACGACCACCGCCGAGGAGGCCGCCGACGAGTACGCGCGCCTGTTCATCGGCGTGGGCAAGCAGGAGGTCTTCCTGTACGGCTCCTACTACCTGGCCGGCTTCCTGAACGAGCGCCCGCTGGTGGCGCTGCGCGACGACCTGGCCCGCTACGGGCTGACCCGGCACGAGGGCATCAGCGAGACCGAGGACCACATCGCCACGCTGTGTGAGGTCATGCGCTTCCTGGTGGCGGGGGACGATGTGGCGATCTGCAACCCCGGCGAGCAGCAGCGCTTCTTTGCCCGCCATATGCAGCCGTGGATGGAGCGACTCTGCGACGCGCTGGCCGCGCACCCGCAGGCGCAGTTCTACCGCAGTGCGGCAGAGCTGCTGCGCGCGTTCACCGGCGTGGAGGCGGTGGCGCTGGAGATGCACTGAGGCAGGGCGATTTTGTGAAAGCCGTGTGAAAGGCCAACGCGAGCATCGGGTTTATCCTCGGTTTGAGGATTTTCCGATTGACAGTGTGGTCTTTCAGTTAGCTTCAATCTAGAATATGCAAGACAAGGCATAAATAGATCATCCATCGGTACCGCAGAACCGACAGGAGCCCCCATGAAAGACAAGCAATCCCGGGTCGCACGCCGCACCTTCCTGGCAGGGGCGGGCGTGGTTGCCGCTGCCGGTGCGGCCGCCGTGGCCACACGTGGGCAGTCGGCGCTGGCCGATGCCATCGCGCCGCCCACCGCCGCCGATGCGGCCGATCCCGCGCCCGACAGCCAGGGCTACCGGGTCTCCGCCCATATCCGCAAGTACTACCGCACCACGCTGATCTAGACGCACGCTCACGGCGTGCCAGGTGGCGCGCCCTGTCTGTCGTCCCCCTCTTTCGCCGAGGCAAGACATGATCCTGACCCGCAAGCGCGCGGACCAAGGCCAGACCGACCGGGTTGCAAACCGGCTCGCCGACCCGACTGCTCCGCAGGCCCATTCCGCCAGCAATGCCAATGCCAACGGGCGCCTGGCGTCCCGCCTGGCCGCCGGGCTGGCCGGAGCGATGCCGACGATGGATCGGCGCAGCTTCCTCAAGCGGTCGGGCATCGGCGTGGGCGCCGGGCTGGCTGCCACGCAACTGACCCTGATCCGCAAGGCCGATGCCGATGACGGCAAGGCCGGCGCCGGGGCTGGCAAGGGCGAGATCGTGGTGCGGCGCACCGTGTGCGGCCACTGCTCGGTGGGCTGCGCGGTGGATGCCGTGGTGCAGAACGGCGTCTGGGTGCGCCAGGAACCGGTCTTCGACTCGCCGATCAACATGGGCGCGCACTGCGCCAAGGGCGCCGCGCTGCGCGAGCACGGCCACGGCGAGTACCGGCTCAAGTACCCGATGAAGCTGGTCAACGGCAAGTACCAGAAGATCAGCTGGGACCAGGCGCTGGACGAGATCACGGCGAAGATGAAGGCCATCCGCCAGGAGACCGGCCCCGATTCGATGTTCTTCGTCGGCTCCTCCAAGCACAGCAACGAGCAGGCGTACCTGCTGCGCAAGTGGGTGTCGTTCTTCGGCACCAACAATACCGACCACCAGGCGCGCATCTGCCACTCCACCACCGTGGCGGGCGTGGCGAACACCTGGGGCTACGGGGCGATGACCAACTCGTACAACGATATGCAGAACGCGAAAGCGGCGCTGTATATCGGCTCCAACGCGGCGGAGGCGCACCCGGTGTCGATGCTGCACCTGCTGCACGCCAAGGAGAACGGCTGCAAGGTGATCGTGGTGGACCCGCGCTACACCCGCACGGCGGCCAAGGCGCAGCACTACGTGCGCATCCGCTCGGGCACCGACATCGCCTTCCTGTTCGGCGTGCTGTACCACATCTTCCAGAATGGCTGGGAAGATCCCAAGTACCTGAACGACCGTGTCTACGGCATGGACAAGGTCAAGGCCGAGGTGCTGGCCAAGTGGACCCCGGACAAGGTGGAGGAAGTCTGCGGCGTGCCCGAGGCCCAGGTGAAGCTGGTGGCCGAGACCATGGCGAAGAACCGCCCGTCCACGCTGGTCTGGTGCATGGGCCAGACCCAGCACACCATCGGCAACGCCATCGTGCGCGCTTCCTGCATCGTGCAGCTGGCGCTGGGCAATATCGGCGTGTCGGGCGGCGGCGCCAACATCTTCCGTGGCCACGACAACGTGCAGGGTGCCACCGACGTGGGCCCGAACCCCGACTCCCTGCCGGGCTACTACGGCCTGGCCACCGGCGCGTGGAAGCACTACGCGGCGGTGTGGGGCGTGGACTACGAATGGATCAAGAAGCAGTTCGTCTCGCAGACGATGATGGAGAAGTCCGGCACCACGGTGTCCCGCTGGATCGACATCGTGACCGAGAAGAGCGACCTGATCGACCAGGACAACAACGTACGCGGCGTGTTCTTCTGGGGCCACGCCCCGAACTCGCAGACGCGCGGCCTGGAGATGAAGCGCGCGCTGGACAAGCTCGACCTGCTGGTGGTGGTGGACCCATACCCCTCCGCCACGGCCGCCATGGCCAACATGACGCCGGCCGAGGGCGACAAGATCAACCCGAACCGCGCCGTCTACCTGCTGCCGGCGGCCACCCAGTTCGAGACCTCGGGCTCGTGCACGGCCTCCAACCGCTCGCTGCAATGGCGCGAGAAGGTCATCGAGCCGCTGTTCGAGTCGATGCCCGACCACACCATCATGCAGGCCTTCGCCGATAAGCTCGGCTTTGGCAAGGAGCTGTCGAAGCACTACAAGATGATCGAGGTCAAGCGCGCCGGCCGCACCTGGCAGGAGCCCGAGACGGAATCGATCTTGCGCGAGATCAACGCCAGCAACTGGACCATCGGCTATACGGGCCAGTCGCCGGAGCGGCTCAAGTCCCATATGCGCAACATGCAGATGTTCGATGTGCGCACGCTGCGCTGCAAGAGCGGCAAGGACCCGGTCACCGGCTACGACCTCACCGGCGATTACTTCGGCCTGCCGTGGCCGTGCTACGGCACGCCCGAACTCAAGCACCCGGGATCGCCGAATCTGTATGACACCTCGAAGCACGTCATGGACGGCGGCGGCAACTTCCGCGCCAACTTCGGCGTGGAGCGCGATGGGGTGAGCCTGCTGGCCGAGGATGGCTCCTTCTCGGCCGGGGCGGAGATCACCACCGGCTACCCCGAGTTCGACCACGTGCTGCTCAAGAAACTGGGCTGGTGGGATGACCTGACCGACGCCGAGAAAAAGGCCGCCGAGGGCAAGAACTGGAAGACCGACCTTTCGGGCGGGATCCAGCGCGTGGTCATGAAGAACCACGGTTGCCATCCGTTCGGCAACGCCAAGGCGCGCGCCGTGGTCTGGAACTTCCCTGACCCGATCCCGCAGCACCGCGAGCCGCTGTACTCCACGCGGCCGGACATGGTCGCCAAGTACCCGACCCACGACGACAAGATGGCGTTCTGGCGCCTGCCCACGCTGTACAAGTCGGTGCAGCAGCGCAACATCGAGAACAAGATCTACGAGAAGTTCCCGATCATCCTGACCTCGGGCCGGCTGGTGGAGTACGAGGGCGGCGGCGAGGAAACCCGCTCCAACCCGTGGCTGGCCGAGCTGCAGCAGGAGAACTTTGTCGAGATCAACCCGCAGGCGGCGTCCGCGCGGGGTATCCGCAACGGCGACTACTGCTGGGTGCGCACGCCTACCGGCGCCCGCCTCAAGGTGCGCGCGCTGGTGACGGAACGCGTGGGCGTGGACACGGCGTTCATCCCGTTCCACTTCTCGGGCTGGTGGGAAGGACGCGATCTCAAGGAGTTCTATCCCGACGGCGCGTACCCGATCGTCCGGGGGGAGGCGGTGAACACGGCCACCACCTACGGCTACGACTCGGTGACGATGATGCAGGAAACCAAGACCACCGTTTGCCAGATCGAGCGGTTTGCCTGAGCCTGAGAGACGGAGAGACACATGGCACGCATGAAATTCATCTGTGACGCCGAGCGCTGCATCGAATGCAACAGCTGCGTCACCGCCTGCAAGAACGAGCACGAGGTGCCCTGGGGCGTCAACCGACGCCGCGTGGTGACGATCAACGATGGCGTGGTCAACGCCGAGAAGTCCATCTCGGTGGCCTGCATGCACTGCTCGGACGCGCCCTGCATGGCCGTCTGCCCGGTGGACTGCTTCTACCGCACCGACGACGGCGTGGTGCTGCACGACAAGGACGTCTGCATCGGCTGCGGCTACTGCTCCTACGCCTGCCCCTTTGGCGCCCCGCAGTTCCCCAGCGAGGGCACCTTCGGCGTGCGCGGCAAGATGGACAAGTGCACGTTCTGCGCCGGCGGCCCGGAGAAGAACGGCAGCGAGGAAGAATTCGAGAAGTACGGCCGCAACCGGCTGGCCGAGGGCAAGCTGCCGCTCTGCGCGGAAATGTGCTCGACCAAGGCCCTGCTGGGCGGCGATGGCGACGTGATTGCCGACATCCTGCGCAACCGCGTGATCAAGCGCGGCACGGGCGGCGATGTGTTCGGCTGGGGCACGGCCTACGGCAAGCCGCAGGCGCCGGCCAATCCCGGATCGCCGGCGGCCCCCGGCACCCCGCAGGGCGCCGCGCCCGGCACCCCGGCCGGCGGAGGGCAGCCGTCATGACCCGCGCCGCGCTCATCGTATCGATGCTGGCCGCCGCCGCGCTGCTGGCCGCGTGCAGCGAGAAGCCGCAGACCGTCTCGTCCACGCACAAGAAGTCGGATTCCGTCGCCTGGCAGGGCGCCCCCGGCGACCCGTTCGTGGCCAAGGGCTGGACGGCGGGCGACAAGGACAGCTGGCAGCGTCAGATCCATCAGCGCAACCAGTACCAGAACGAGTACAACCGCACCCAATGAGCGGGGGAGGCGCCATGACCCTCATCCAGACCCTCAACACCCTGCTGGCCGGGGTGGTCCTTGCCGCCGGTGTCGCGGGCGCGGCGCTGGCCCAGACGCCGGCCTCGCCGCCTTCTGCGCCAACCTCGGCGCAACCCTCGGCGCAGGCCGAGGCGGACGCCAACAATCCCGCCACGCACCCGGTGCAGCCGTTCGCGGGCGTGGCCAGCGAGAACATCTTCAACATCCCCCGGCGCGACGTGGCCGCCGAGGCCCGCTCGCAGCAGGAGCGCTCGGTGACCCAGCCGGGCAACAACGCGCCGGTCTGGCGCGAAGTCAACTCCGACCAGCACCACTACAGCAGCCTGCCCGACAAGGAAGCCGGCGTCCTGATCCAGCGCACCGGCCAGCAATGGCGGCTGTTCCGCAATGGCGTGCTGACGGTCTGGGGCGGCTGGATCCTGATCCTGGCGCCGGCGGCCATCCTGGCCTTCTTCGCCTGGCGCCGCACCATTCCGCTGAAGTCCCCGCGCACGGGCCGGATGATCGAGCGCTTTACGCCCACCGAGCGCTTCGTGCACTGGGCCGTGGCCATCTCCTTCGTGATCCTGGCGATCTCGGGCATCGTGATCCTGTTCGGCAAGCACTTCCTGCTGCCGATCATGGGCCACACGCTGTTCGGCTGGCTCACCTACATTCTCAAGAACCTGCACAACCTGACCGGGCCGGTGTTCACGCTGTCGATCATCGCCACCTTCGTGGTGTTCGTGCGTGACAACGTGCCGAACCGCGGGGATGTGGTCTGGGTGCGCAAGCTCGGCGGGCTCGTCTCGGGCGCCCACGTGCCCAGCGCGCGCTTCAACGCCGGCGAGAAGATGTGGTTCTGGGGCGGGATGGTGCTGCTCGGGCTGGTCCTCTCGGCCTCCGGCTGGGTGCTCGACATGATCGTCCCGGGCCTGGACTACTACCGCGCCACGATGCAGATCGCCCATGTGATCCATGGGGTCTCCGCCGTGGTGATGATCGTGCTGGCGTGCGGCCATATCTATATGGGCACCATCGGCATGGAGGGCGCCTACCGTGCCATGCGCGATGGCTACGTGGACGAGGCCTGGGCCCGGGAGCACCATCAGATCTGGTACGACGACATCCAGTCCGGCAAGATTCCCGCCCAGCGCTCCACGCCCCGGGACGACACGCCGCGCGCGCGGCCGCGTCCCGGCGAAGTGTGACGGATTTCCGCAGCGCACCATGCACCCGGCCGAGGCGGCGTTACAATCGCCACGGCAGTCATCTCTAGAGGAGGGTTTGGCATGAAACGTGTACTTTGCGGTTTGGCAGTGGGCACCGCCGTGGCAATGATGGCGGGTTGTGGAACCTCGGGCACCAGCAGCGAAGCGGCCAGCGCCAGCGCGGCCCCGGCTGCCGCGCCGGCAGCGGCACGGGTGACGGTGGGCGCCAAGGCGGCGGCACCGTTGCAGTCCAAGAGCGGCACCAATACCGCGGGCCGTGTCACGTTCGACCAGCAGGCGGCCGGCGTGATGGTGGTGGTGGCGGTCACGGGCCTGCCTCCGGGCACCTCGCATGGTTTCCATGTCCACGAGAAGGGCGATTGCTCGGCCCCTGACGCGATGAGCGCCGGCGGCCATTTCAACCCGTCCGGCAAACCGCACGGCCAGATGACCATGCCTGAGCACCATGCCGGCGACATGAACAACCTGACCGCCGACGCCAGCGGCAACGCGCGCGTGCAGTTCCTGATGCCGGACGTCACTGTCGGCGCGGGCCCGAACAGCGTGATCGGCAAGGCCGTGGTGGTCCACAAGGACCCGGACGACTATCGCACCCAGCCGACCGGCAATTCCGGTGGCCGGATCGCGTGTGGCGTGATCGCCGCCTCCTGATCGTTCACCGTATCTCGCTATAGCCAGTCGTTCCGCGGTACGAAACGCCCCCTGAAACCGGCCCGATGGCGGCAACCCGCCACGGGCCGGCACCTATCCCGCCCCCGCCCCCCAGCCCCATGTCCCTGCGCCCCGAGTTGACCCATGCCGCCGTGCCGCTGATCGAGGAGGTGGAGGTCGTTGACGAACAAGGCCGCGTGCGGCCGGCCTGGCTGCCGGGCGAGCGGCCGCTGACGGTCTACCTCGACAAACGCGAACTGGTGACCCTGATGACGCTGGGCGGTTCGCCCGAGCACCTGGTGCTGGGCTACCTGCGCAACCAGCGGCTGGTGGAATCCATCGAGGATATCGCCGCGATCCAGGTGGACTGGGAGACCGAATCGGCCGCCGTGACCACCCGCACCGGCGTGGACCGCATCGAGGAACGCACCGCGCGCCGCGTGGTGACCACGGGATGCGGGCAGGGCACGGTATTTGGCTCGCTGCTGGACGAGGTGGACAACATCCGCCTGCCCGGCGACGCCACGCTCACCCAGGAAACCCTCTACGCGATCATCGACACCATCCGCCTGCAGCAGTCGGTCTACAAGCAGGCCGGGTCGGTGCACGGCTGCGCGCTGTTCCGGGGGAGCGAGCTGCTGATGTTCGTGGAGGACGTGGGCCGGCACAACGCCGTGGATGCCATCGCCGGCAGGATGTGGCTGGAAGGCATGACGGGCGAGGACAAGGTCTTCTACACCACGGGCCGGCTGACCTCCGAGATGGTGATCAAGGGGGCGCAGATGGGCATTCCATTCCTGCTGTCCCGCTCCGGGGTCACCCAGATGGGCTACCAGATGGCCCAGCGGGTCAACCTGAGCCTGTTCGCGCGCTGCACCGGCAAGCATTTCCTGTTGTATACCGGGCGGGAGCGCTTCCGCCACAGCCAGCCCGAGGCGGCCGCGCCGGCCTGAAGGCGCGCCGGGGGGCCGCCGGAGGCGGTTGGCAGCCGGATTGGTTGTACAATGCGGCCCATTCCAGCGGCACCGGCCCGGCCGGGCGCTGCCCATTGTCCATTCCGCCAGCCTATATGAGCATCAAATCCGACAAGTGGATCCGCCGCATGGCGGAACAGCACGCCATGATCGAGCCGTTCGCGCCCGGCCAGGTGCGGGAGCAGGACGGCCGCAAGATCGTCTCCTACGGCACGTCGAGCTACGGCTACGATATTCGCTGCGCGGACGAGTTCAAGATCTTCACCAATATCAACAGCACCATCGTCGATCCGAAGAACTTCGACGAGAAGTCCTTCGTGGACTTCAAGGGCGATGTCTGCATCATCCCGCCGAACTCGTTCGCGCTGGCCCGCACGATGGAGTACTTCCGCATTCCGCGCAGCGTGCTGACCATCTGCCTGGGCAAGAGCACGTACGCGCGCTGCGGCATTATCGTCAACGTGACCCCGTTTGAGCCGGAGTGGGAAGGCTACGTGACGCTGGAGTTCTCGAACACCACCCCGCTACCCGCCAAGATCTACGCCGGCGAGGGCTGCGCCCAGGTGCTGTTCTTCGAGAGCGACGAAATCTGCGAGACCTCGTACGCTGACCGCGGCGGCAAGTACCAGGGCCAGCACGGTGTCACATTGCCCAAGACCTGACCGCATTACAATGCCGGCGTCCGGACCGACGGCCGCCACTATTTGACGAAAGAGCCACATGACGCCGCCTGGAAGAACCTTCCGGCGGCCATGTGGCTCAAGTCTTTCCAAAGCCTTCTCATCAAGGATTGCCCGATGAAATTCCGCTTCCCCGTCATCATCATCGATGAAGACTTCCGCTCCGAGAACATTTCCGGCTCGGGCATCCGCGCGCTGGCAGAGGCCATCGAGCGCGAAGGCATGGAAGTGATGGGCTTGACCAGCTACGGCGACCTGACGTCGTTCGCCCAGCAGTCCAGCCGGGCATCGTCGTTCATCGTCTCGATCGACGACGACGAGTTCGTGCGCGCCGACGACCAGCCCGAAGCCGCCGCCATCGAGAAACTTCGCGCGTTCGTGAACGAAGTGCGCCGCCGTAATTCGGACCTGCCGATCTTCCTGTACGGCGAGACGCGCACCTCGCGCCATATCCCCAACGATATCCTGCGCGAGCTGCACGGCTTCATCCACATGTTCGAGGACACGCCCGAGTTCGTGGCGCGTCACATCATCCGCGAAGCCCGCGTCTACCTGGACACCCTGGCGCCGCCGTTCTTCAAGGCCCTGATCGCCTACGCGCAGGACAGCTCGTACTCGTGGCACTGCCCGGGACACTCGGGCGGCGTGGCGTTCCTGAAGAGCCCGGTGGGGCAGGTGTTCCACCAGTTCTTCGGCGAGAACATGCTGCGCGCCGACGTCTGCAACGCCGTGGACGAACTGGGCCAGCTGCTGGACCACACCGGCCCGGTGGCGGCGTCCGAGCGCAATGCCGCGCGGATCTTCAACTCGGACCACATGTACTTCGTGACCAACGGCACGTCGACCTCGAACAAGATGGTCTGGCACGCCAACGTGGCCCCGGGGGACATCGTAGTGGTGGACCGCAACTGCCACAAGTCGATCCTGCACGCGATCATGATGACTGGCGCGATTCCGGTGTTCCTGATGCCGACGCGCAACCACTACGGCATCATCGGCCCGATTCCGAAGAGCGAGTTCGACCCGGAGACGATCCGCCGCAAGATCGCCAACCACCCGTTCGCCAGCAAGGCCAAGAACCAGAAGCCGCGCATCCTGACGATCACCCAGGGCACCTACGACGGCGTGCTGTACAACGCCGAGCAGATCAAGGAGATGCTGGCGAGCGAGATCGACACGCTGCATTTCGACGAAGCCTGGCTGCCGCACGCCGCCTTCCACGACTTCTACCGCGACATGCACGCGATTGGCCGTGACCGCCCGCGCAGCAAGGACGCGCTGGTGTTCGCCACGCAGTCCACGCACAAGCTGCTGGCGGGGCTGTCGCAGGCGTCCCAGATCCTGGTGCAGGACTCCGAGACCCGCAAGCTCGACCGCTACCGCTTCAACGAGGCCTACCTGATGCATACCTCGACGAGCCCGCAGTACTCGATCATCGCCTCGTGCGATGTGGCGGCGGCGATGATGGAAGCCCCCGGCGGCACCGCGCTGGTCGAGGAAAGCATCCAGGAGGCGATGGACTTCCGCCGTGCCATGCGCAAGGTGGAGGGCGACTACGAGGCCGGCAACAACGGCGACTGGTGGTTCAAGGTCTGGGGCCCGGACGCGCTGATCGAAGACGGCATCGGTGACCGCGAGGCCTGGATCCTGCAGGCCAACGAGCGCTGGCACGGCTTTGGCGACCTGGCCGACGGCTTCAACCTGCTCGACCCGATCAAGGCCACCCTGATCACCCCGGGGCTGGACGTGGACGGCGAGTTCAGCGAGCGCGGCATCCCGGCGGCCATCGTCACCAAGTACCTGGCCGAGCACGGCATCATCATCGAGAAGACGGGCCTGTACTCGTTCTTCATCATGTTCACCATCGGCATCACCAAGGGCCGCTGGAACTCGCTGGTCACTGAATTGCAACAATTCAAGGACGATTACGACCAGAACCAGCCGCTCTGGCGCGTGCTGCCGGAGTTCGTCGGCAAGTACCCGCAGTACGAGCGCATGGGCCTGCGTGATCTCTGCGACGCGATCCACAGCGTCTACAAGGCCAACGACGTGGCGCGTGTGACGACGGAGATGTACCTGTCGGACATGGAACCGGCCATGAAGCCGTCCGACGCCTGGGCGATGATGGCCCACCGCGAGATCGAGCGCGTGCCTGTGGACGAACTGGAAGGCCGCGTCACCGCCATCCTGCTGACGCCGTACCCGCCGGGCATTCCGCTGCTGATCCCGGGCGAGCGCTTCAACCGGACCATCGTGCAGTACCTGAAGTTCGCACGTGAGTTCAACAAGCTGTTCCCGGGCTTCGAGACAGACATCCACGGTCTGGTGGAAGACGATGTGGATGGCCAGAAGGCTTATTTTGTGGATTGCGTGAAGCAGTAAGCCGGGCCTCACTCGAACCAAGAAAGACGCCTCGCGAGTGAACTGACCCCCAGAAGTTGGACGGTTGATGGCTAGGCCGGAAAGGGCTGAGTCCTGTATTGCACGGGACTCAGCCCTTTTAGTTTGAGCTTGATGCGGTCATGATTGTAGTAGTGAATGTA
>Ga0255338_1000423_pt1 | contig 143097 bp, 134 predicted proteins | sample MeOH1_35cm_T4_19_FD_203715 | JGI IMG/M metagenome (GOLD analysis project Ga0255338, IMG submission 203715) | Sandy soil microbial communities from University of British Columbia, Vancouver, Canada - MeOH1_35cm_T4_195 | ecosystem: Engineered > Artificial ecosystem > Sand microcosm >... | reverse complement strand
CCATGACCTGTTGCCGGTAACTGTCACCAAAGAGACGCAGATGGACCAGCAAAGGCCAAAGCCGATAGATGGGCTGACGTGCTTCCCATCCGGGCGAAAGAGCGCAGGCGTCATAGAAGACAGCCGGAGGTCCGTCGAAGAGGCTCAGCATGGCAAAGTCGACCTCGCGGTCGCCATAGTAGCAGGCCGGATCGATCAGGGCCGTTATGCGATCATGCTCGACAAGAATATTGCCGCCCCAGAGATCACCGTGGAGTAGCGCTGCTGGCGGGTGCGCCGGGAGAAGATCACCCAGACGGTCCGCAAGGGTAGAAACCCGCGCAGCGAGTCCTTGATCGAGGAAGGGGAGATGGCAACGAAGCCGATAATCGCCCCAGAAACTGGGCCAATGTCGCGATTCGGCGTTGGAAATCGGCATGCGTCCAAAGGCATAGTCTCGATGCCAGCCATAGGCCGAACCCGAGGCACCATGGAGATGGTCCAGCACATGGGCAAGGTCGACCCAAGAGCGCGCCAGCCTTCCACCGACCGGCATGTCCTGGAGAAGGAGGAGATCATGGTCGACCGCGAGTACGGCCGGTGCCGGCGCTCCAGTATCGCTTAAAGCTGCAAGCATTTCCGCCTCGGCAGAGGCAAGCGGCGTCTCCTTGGCAATGACGGTCCCGCCGTCAGCGGCGAACAGCCGCTTGACCGCCGACAGGTCTCCCCCGGCGATGGGTTCTGCCCGCAGGATCTTTCTCGAAAGGAGCTGGCTCGCGCGGGTGCGCGTGAAGGTCACGCCCCGCCTCCAGCGATAGTCGGGGACGCGAACGAATATCTGCTAGAGGACAGGGCTGAAGGCTGAACATCGCGACTCCCTTGGGGCGAAGTCTTACCACTGTCCAGCGGTTCGGACAGGAGCCTGCCCGGCAAGTGCTCGCCTCCTCCCCATGAGTATGGGACGATGCGCCTGCAAGCCAGTCATGAAAGAGGTTGTTGCCCCTAGGTTGGCGACGCTATTGCGGGCTCCTCGATTCTTAGAAGGATATCCCATGAATAATAGCGATCTGGCCGATGCATTGGCTGCCGACCATGGCGTCACCAAGGCCGACGCCCGCAAGCTGGTCGATGCCGTCTTCGCGAAGATTGCCGGTGCCGCAGCGCAGGGCGATGAGATTTCGCTGAACGGCTTCGGCAAGTTCAAGATCAAGGACCAGGCAGCACGCGAGGGTCGCAATCCTTCGACCGGCGCGACGATCCAGATCGCAGCGTCGAAGAAGCTGACCTTCACGCCGGCCAAGGCCGTCAAGGATCAGTTGAACGGCTGATCGACCTGGCGCTCCGCAGCATGATTGCGGGGCGCCTTTCGCCTTTGCGCGCAGCCAACGGGCATCGCCACAGCGTCCAGCATCGTCCGAAAACTGAAACCAGAAGGTCCCGCGGGACGTGCAATTCGGCGGCACCACCTTATATCCCGGCCGCATGGACGACCTCGATCCCCTGTTTGCTCGACTCGCAAGATCCGCGTTCCGGTCCCGTTTCCGCTTGAATGCGAGGGAAGAGGCGTATCTCGCCCAACGGGGTCTCGATACGCTCCTCGCTCATGCGAGTGATTTTATTGGGCAGCGGCTTGCCCCCGCCTTGCCCCTCAATGACGGCAAGCAGACACCGATGCGCGGCCATCCGGTGTTCGTCGCCCAACATGCGACCGCGACATGTTGCCGAAGCTGCCTGTCAAAATGGCATGGGATCGCTGCCGGTCAGAAGCTGAGCGACGAAGAGCAGATTTATGTCGCGATGGTCATCCAGCGCTGGCTCAGTCATCGGCGCCCCTGACAGAAAAATGGCCCGGCCACCCGACAGATGACCGGGCCAGTGGAAGTCTCGTCAGCCATATGGCGAAGAGCCTTCGGGTCGCAGCGACTTTCTACCACTCGCGAGCATGCGCGTCATACCGATAAAGGGTGATCCCCGTCATATTTCTGGGCATGGAGGATATTGTCGGCGCCGGTGCCCGCGCCCGATGACTCATCAAATTTCCAGGTTGGTCAGGCGGACCATATAGTGGTCTGAGCCCCCGAGGCCGGAGCCAAGATGAAGCCGGCACTCTTCAACGATTCGGCACCAGATGTGCTCGGGCATGTCCGAGTCGCTCCCCTCTCCGCTGAGACTCGGATCGACCAGGACGACCACGTCCGACCATTCATCCGGGTCCCCATTATGATGCCACGTGAATTTGGGGCTCGGATTGTTCAGCCACTGCTGGAAAGCCGAGTCGCGGAAGAATTCAGGTGCATTGATGAGCAAGCTCTGGCCCACTCGGGACAGTCCACAGGATCAGGCGTAGGGCGCCGTCGGCTAGGCGTTCCGGCTGCCAAGGCATGGTTCAAGGCCTCGCCGGTAGACTGGATATCGACGCGATCGGCAAATATCGCGCAACGTCCTCCGCCGAATTCCCCGGGTCGTGCCCGCGAACAGGTGACCGCCCATTCAAAGCCGATCGGCGCCAGGCCAAGCGAGGCCTGGCAGCATCGTCGTATGAGTTCGGCGATGGCCCAGGGCTGGAAGTCGGTCGTCCCCGAAATCAGCACCGTCGATATGGCCGGCTCGTTCGCGCTGTTCCCTCCGCTCAAATCTGCGCCGAGCATCGGGAAATTCGGATCGTCGAACAGGGCAAGGAAGCCGCTCCATTGATCCCCGCCCTGCGTTGGTGGGAAGGCGTTGAGGAACTCAGGACTCGGCGAAGGAGGTTCCATTTTGCAATTCAGGTCTTCGGACACGCTGAAGGCTTCCTCCAACAAGGCCATTTCAGCATTGGTGCAAGAGAAGGCAAAGCTCGCAGAGAAATAGGTCTCGGCCATGGCGATGTTCTTTCCGATCAATCAGATAAGATTGGCGGCCGTCGCAGCCCCGATCAGATAGCGGAGCTTGGCCCAGGCCGCGTCCTCCCCCGCCCGTACGCCCCGATTGAGACCTCGGGCGTAAAGGCGAAACGCAATGGCGGTCATTTCGGGCGATGCTTCGGCCGGGATGAATTCGAGGAAATTCTCCTCGTCATCGCGAAGCTCCAGCATGTCCGCGTGCCCGGCGATTCTGGTGAGCGCCACCCGGGCCGAGGAATTGAGCTGCAAAAGGCGGGCATTAAAGCGTTCGACGAGCGGATCGTCGGGAATGATGTTCGACATGGGATCGCTCCTTTTCGACATACGGACCGGAATCTTCGAGGTTGGACGATCGCGCGCCGGCCTACCCAGATGAATGGCCGGAGGCCTTCCATGCCGCTACGGCTTCATCGACCGAATGGGTAAGGAAGAGTCCGAAGCAAAATTGCTGGAAGACGCCGTCATGTCGCAAGTCCGGCGCCCCGAGCTTGGCCGCGAGGTCGATCTCGAACTGCTCGGGCGGCGTGATATGGTTTGCTGGCAGCCATGACGCGAGATCGTCGCTCTCCGCACCGCACAGATCGCAAGTCGTACAGTCGTAGATGCTGGAGAAGTCCCATTTCTGGGTCTCCACATCCCACCGGGCGGCAGCATCTCGAACAATCGATTCTGATCCGCAGTGGGAGCAGACCGGCTTCAACAGGCCGGCGAGCGGCGCCGGGTCGGGATCGTCTGGATCAGGCGCGATGAATTCGACGGTGAATGTGATGTCCGGTATCCGCTCATTATAATAGATGGTGGCTTGCGCCGCAGTATGGACAGCCGCCAGGACATCGGCGTCGTCGGGCACCTCGACTTGCACGATCTCGCTGGCGTAGCGTTCATCGGCGCTGAAATAATCGACGCGCACTTTATAGAGGCGCGCGGAAACGGGCGGGGTCGCCATGATATTTCTCCCAGAAAATGTAAAGGCCGGCCCGATCGTCCGGCCGTGCAGAGGTCAGCGAGCGCGTTCGAGAAGTTTGCGCGCCTTGGATTCGAGTTCGAGGCGGCCATCCTGATGCGGCCGACTGCGAGCAACGGCGGTAATGCCCTGGACAAAATCATAGACCGAGGCGGGGGGATGGCCTTCTTCGGCGAGAACGGTGGCGATGATCTTGCCGGTCTCCGCTTTCGAGAAGCCTTCCTTGCGGAGGAATGTCTCGCGGTCCTCATCCTTGCGCGCGACGATCTTCGATCGAGCGGCGGTGATGCCGTCGATAAAGGACCGGGGCGAACTCTCGGCAAAATGCTCGAGCGCCGGTGCCGCCTCATGCGCAAAGCGGTTGGCCGCGAATTTGGAATGACGGATGTTGACTTCCTGGAAATTCTCCACGCCCCACAAATTGCGGTTTTGACACACGGCGCGAAGGTAAAAAGTCGCTATTCCCAGAGACTTGGAGCCGACTTCCGAGTTCCAACTATAAAACCCACGGAAATAGAGATCAGGCTCTCCATTGGGCAATCGCCCCGCCTCGATCGGGTGCAAATCATCGACAAGGAAGAGAAAAACATCGCGGTCAGAAGCGTAAAGCGTTGTCGTGTCGCGGGTGACATCGACATGAGGGTTGTAGGTCATCGCCCCCCAGTCGAGGACGCCCGGCACCTTCCAACGCGTGTCGCCTGTGCCATTGCCGGCGATCTTCATTACGGCCGCGACCAATTCGTGATCCCAGATCCGCCCGTAATCGGGGCCCGTTACCGCGCGTAGCTCGCTGCGGCCATCGCTTGTCTGGAGCAGTTTTACATGCTCGCCCGAATGGGAGATCAGGCCGTGCTGAAGGTTGATGCCGGCAAGCGCTGCGGGGAGTTGGCGGAGATAGGCTGCCGGTGCGCCGACAAGGCTACAAAGTTGGCCGAAGGACCAGTTGGTCGGTGCGACGGGCGCCTCTTCGCCGGGCATCAACAGGGACAGGCGTTCAGGCTCATCGCTGCGGGCTTCGACCCGAACGCTCCGGCTCTCGACGATTCGCGTGGTCGCGCGGTCGGCTCGGGTCCGCACGCTTTGGTAAAGGTCGCCGAGCGAAAGATAGCGCTCGTCCTGCGGGCGGCTGAACCATTCGGACGAAACGCGCGAGACGTTCGTTCCACGCGAAATATCCACGCGATACGGACGCGTCGCGCCGCGATCGGTTAGGGTCATGGCAGTCATGGGAACCTCCAGGGCTGGTTGGACGGACGATCGCGGAAGCCACTTGCCCCCGCTTCGCCACTCCTCCCTTCCCCCCTCCCTCCTGACCGCCCGCAGAGTCCCGGTATCAGGATGCGTCCTGCTCGCCTGGCGGAAGATCGACCAACTCGATGTTCGTCGAGGCGGCACTTGTTTGAATGGAGATCATCTTGCCCTCAGGCACCAGCCACCGCAGTTCCCTGGCGACGACCGCGCCGCATCTGACGATCACGGCTTCATCGGCGTCGAGAAGCAGTTCCATGGCCACCTGCCGCGCGTCGAGAAGAAACTGGTCGTGCTGTGTCTGCCAGCTGTCGGCATCACTATCATGGTGCGCCTCAAAGCAGACGGCATCGAGCATGCCGGTCAGGCCGTCAACATCGATAGGCGATTCCGGCGCCAGGACAATAACGGCGTCCTCAAGGTCATAGTCGAGGCTGGAATCGTAGGAGATGAACAGATCTGCCGGTAGACGGACGGCCGTCTTGGTACCATCGGCTGCCATGACATGAAGTTCCATGATGATCGCGTCGACACGCCCTGATCTCAGATCGGGTCGCTCATCCATCTCACTATAGCGATACCGGTTTCCATTCTGCGAAATCAGGAATCCGACGTTCTCGACCCTGGTCAGACCGTCATACCAGGCATAGCCCTCGAATGCCGCCACCGGCTCAACCAGCGTCGTGGTGAAATCCTGATGTGCCTGGAGTGCGCGAGACAGACATTGGGCATATTGAGGACTGAAATAAGGCATGCGAAACGCATTTGCCGCGTCGATCATCTGCGCCCCTCCGCACCGAACGCCTTCGCCACTGGAAGGAGTCCATTGCAGGAGGCGAGGCGTGGCCTCCGGCAATTCGACACCGCATTTCAGGGCCTGCGTCCAGTCTTCATAGGAAAGGTAATGGCCCTCGCGCCGGGCTATCGCCCGGAAGATCGCCATCCTGATGGCTGATCGCAATTCCTCCAGCCCCGCATTTTCGACCATCTCCTTTCGGGCTGGAAGGACCAGCTGGAGCGATGGCGCATCAACGATGTCGATCAGAACCGACCATCGCGGCCCATAGCTACATTCAATCACACTGGGGAGCCGGCACGGCACCGTGACGCCGTGGAAATTGATCCGAGGCACATCGTTGGAAAGCGTCCTGCCGGAAAAGACGCCGATGCGGCAGCCCACGGCAAATTCGACATGGTGCGCCCCATCGAGCCAATCCACCTGGCCGAGCGGCTTTCCGTCCAGGGTGACCGGCAACGGAAAATAGCAGGCCGCGGCGGCAACCGAATATTCCACCGTTTTCTGCCAGGCTGGCGAAAGTTCGAAGCGAATGTCGGTGCCGCGCGCGATATCGCATTCAGCCAGGGCGATGGGAGCGCTGGATTTCCCAGTCGTCAGGACCGATGACCATCTTCCAGCCCGCGGCATGCCGTGGTGACCAGGATCGGACCTCGACATATCGGCCTGCCAGACTGAACATGCCCATGCCGGCGGGATCTTCCCGCCGGGCCACCTCGTCGCCCCAGCCTGACTGTCCCAGGGTGATGAGATTGGCGGGGTCATCTATGCCGCTGCCGTCATCGGCTACCGACAAAAGAGTTCGCTCGCCCTGTACCATTGTCGTCAACGTGACGCCGGTGGCCCCGCCACGCCGGCAATTTTGGAGAATCTCGTTGAGAGCGTCCAGCAGGGTTCCGTTGAACAGGCGCGTGATCCTGGTGATCGCACCTTGAGAAACGGCAGTAGAAACGGTGGTCATGAGGGTCATGGCGGGTCTCCCCGAAAAGTGCAGCGGCCAATTGCCGCAAACACCCCTTCCCCTCTTCCCTCCTAGCCCGGGTCCGGGCAGCCCTTGGTGTCAGGCTTGTAGGCCGCCTGCGCCATTCGGTCCCCACGCATCTTGGGTTGATGCGAAAGGTCCATTCTTTTGGTCGCCGTTCATGTCCTGGTTCAGATGTGACGGCTCGGGTCCATGCGTTGGTGCAGGATTCGAATGACGGCGATCCCGTAGCTGGTCTGCCGAAAGTAAATGCTGTGCGACTCGACGCTGCGTCGCCGATAGCCCGGTCTTATGAGGGAACATTCCTGAGCTTGCTGTGGCGCATCAGCAAGGCTTGTGCAGGCCGCTTCGATGAGGTCCATATAGCGAAGGGCCTGGGGCAAGCCCCAATGCTTTGCCGTGTAGTCGAAGATTCCATCAATGTCGCGCTGGGCTCTTGGGCCGAGGCGGAACTCAGCCATGCTCAGCGATCTTGCGCTTCTTGAAGGCGGCAAAATCAAACCGTTCCGGTTCGCCGCTCTGCTCGCCTTCGATAAGTGCCTGGCGGATCGTCTCGATTTCGAAGCTGCGTTCCTGTTCACGCCGGATCAGGTCGCGGATCGCTTCGCTGTCGTTGGTATAATGACCCGCCGCGATCTGGGAAGCGATCCACGCATCCTGTTGTTCGGTAAGGGTAATGGTCTTGCGTACAGCGGCCATCTGGCCCTCCCTGCCGCCCGGAAGGCGGAATAAAATCATACTATTGGTGCAATTTAGTGATTCGACGGGCCGGGTGCAAGGTGCCCTCAGTCACGACGGCATTTTCGATAAGCGGTCATCCCACAGCCAGAAGAATGTTCCATTCCGTTCCCGTGCGCACGATCTGCTCGACGATGGTCGACGCGCAGTCGCCGGGGATGAACAGCCGCGTCTTATACTGGATGATTTCCGTGAAACAGCCGATCGATTTCAGCCATTCTCGGCGAGTCGGCGGGAAGTCCCGGATTTCAAGCCGCCGACTTCCATTCACATGCGCCCAGACAAGCCGTGCGGAGTCCATTCCGGGGACAGGAACACCCTCGCTGTTGCGCGCTCCCGCAATCATCTCGGCGGGCGACAAGGCGATCGCCATCTCGACCCCGAACGACCGGGCCACTTTCTCAAAGCCGCTTGGCGAAATGATGCGGCCAAGGATCGAATTGCCTTCGGCGTCCGAGACGCGCCAGACGCGCAAATCGTCGTCGGGCAATCGGTTCCAGACGGGCAGAAGCAGGCCGGTCGCCATGCTGATCGTTTCGACATCGATCTTGGCCCGCGCCTCCTCCACCTCGGCATTCCAGAGTTCTTCAAACTCATTCTTGGCGATCGGTACCCAATGGCTCTCCTTGAGGGCAATATCCCGGATGCGCTCGCGGCCGGTAGGCCGTACCAGTTCCCACATGGCGATGGCGTTGCCCTCCCCGTCCATGATGCTCCAACTGGGTCTTTGAAGGGCAATACGGCCCGACCGCCCATTCCGCAACCATGCGGCGGCCTCATTACCATGTTCGCGTATCAGTTGGGCATAGCCGGTCGCCCGGCGCCTATAGTGAAGTTCGAATCGGCTGAGGCGCGTCTCCGCACCGGTCACCGGATCACGGCGAAGGATTTGCTCATCAAGGAGGACCGTCCGCTCCGTCTGGATCGTTTCAACCCCGACATCGAGCGTTCCAGCATCGCGCGCGGCATCGATGCGTGCCTGGATAAGCGCCAGATATTCCTCGAAGATCGCATTCTGGGTCTCGATACGGAGCGCCAGGAGCCGGTTGAGCCAGCGCTGGATCGGGGGAAGGTCGTCGACCAGCTCGCCTCTGTCCCTGTCGAGCAGCTTGAGCCCTGTCATCTCCACGAACGTCTTGAGGGATGTGCTGCTCAGCTTGCCCCGGTAGAGAAGCTGATACCATTGGATGAGCGCATCGCGGGCATAATCGCTTTCGAGATTATCCGACGGGTCGAAGAGATTCTGTCCGCCTGTCTGTCTTTGCCCGCGGGTCAGGGCGCCCAGACTATCGAGGCGGCGCGCTATCGTGCTGATGAACCGCCGCTCGCCGCGGCAATCGGTGGTGACTGGTCGGAAAACCGGCGCACTGGCCTGGTTTGTACGATTGGACCTACCCAGCCCCTGGATGGCGTTGGAAGCGCGCCAGCCTGGTTCGAGGAGGAAGTGGATGCGGCGGCGATCTGCTGATTTGCAGTTTCGGTCCGCATGGTAGCTGCGGCCGGTGCCTCCAGCGTCGGAAAAGACCAGTATCTGCTTGCCGCCAGCCATGAAGGACTCGGCCTCCACGAGATTGCTTCGTCCGCCACGCCTTTCGACGCGCTGACGCCCATTGGCTTCAAGAACCAGTCGCCGCGTGCGCCCTGTCACCTCGGCAACCTTGTCAGTGCCGAAATGGCGGATGAGTTCATCAAGGGCCAATCCGATGGGCGGAAGTGCACAGAGCCGCTCGATCATTTCGTCTCGGAGCGCCAATGCCTGCTGACAGAAAACAGGATTGCCATGCTCGTCGAGCATGAGTTCGGAGCGTTCGGTATCGTCGCTTCCCTTGATGATTTTCATCATGCGAACCGGGAAGGCGGTCTTGAGATAGTCGATCATGGCCGCACTTGGCGAAAGCTCGATATCAAGATGCGCGCGCTCATCAGCCGACAGGCTGGCGAGGCGGCGGTCGAGCATCGCCTCTGCCGTCGTCACCAACTGCACGATGGCATGATGCCCCGCTTCAACTTCGCGGGATACCGCCCCGATCAGACTGGGCATTTTCATGGCGATCAGGAGCTGGGCGAAGAAACGCTGCTTGGCGCTTTCGAAGCGCGACAGGGCTGCTCCCTTGGCCTGCGCGTTGAGGGCCTTGTTCTCCATGCGGTCGACGATATTGGTGAGCGCCAGCACCTCGTCGAGATTGCGATGGATGACCTGCCATCCGTCGGCATAAGCGTTATAGATCTCGATCTGCTCGAGGCTCAGCGGATGTTCGAGGGGATCATATTCGACGCCACTGAAGGTGAGTGCGCGCGCCGTGTAGAGGCCGAGCGCCTTTAAGTCGCGGGCAACGATCTCCATGGCGGCAATGCCGCCTTTTTCGATGCCGCTCATGAATGCGGCGCGGTCGTCGAACGAGGTGCCAGGCCCCCATAGGCCAAGGCGAATGGCATAGCAGAGATTGGCGGGATCGGTCGCGCCTGTCGCCGAGACATAGAGGATGCGCGCGCGCGGACGGAGATTCTGGAGCCGTACACCGGCAAGGCCCTGCTCGGAGCCCTTCTGGTTTCCGAACTGTGTTTCCGTGCCTGCGGCATTGGCCATTTCATGGGCTTCATCGAAGCAGATGACACCCTCGTAATCATCCTCCAGCCAGGCGAGGAGCTGGTGCAGGCGTGAGGTCTCATCATGGCGCTGGGATCGCAGTGTAGCATAGGTGAGGAAGATGATGCCGCTTTCTATCGCAATCGGCGCACCGAAGGGGAAGGCATCGAGAGGCTGGATATCGATGGGCAGCCCGCCAAGCGCAGCCCAGTCGCGGCGGGCATCCTCGATCAGCGCAGCACTTTTCGAAATCCAGACCGCCTTGCGTCGCCCGCGCGACCATTGATCAAGGATGCAACCAGCGACCTGCTGACCCTTGCCGACGCCGGTGCCGTCGCCGATGAAGAAGCCCATACGATATGCCACGCCATTGGCGTCGGGCGTCAGCAGCGTGCCGGCATCGTTGGGAGCATGGAGTCCTGGAAGATCGCGCTCGAATGCCTGGCCTGCATAGATCAGCGTTTCGAGCTGGGCATCCGACAGCGCAGCCACCGCGCATCGCGGCAACATCGGCACATAGGTTGGGAGTGGCGGGATGATCGACGACATCGCGATCGATTCGACGAGCTGATCGGGATGCGCCTTGGCATCCGGGATATCCATCCTGGAGAGGCGCCAGGGCACATAGATGCCGATCTGATCCCCGGCAGGCAGCGGCGCTTCCCGGACCGTGTAAGCGAGCGGCTCGACCGTGCCATCTACTGCGGCGACTGGCTGGGACTTTGGTCGCGGCATTGGGGACCGCGTGCCTGATGCGAAAAGGGAACGAACGACCGGCTTCGCACCAAGCGTGGCGATCATTGGCCTTGCCTGACCAGGCGCTGGATCGAGCGGCGAATCAGCCGACAACCGAGGCGGCAGCACGAGGATATGCGGAAGGAGCGCATCCAGATTTCTCACGGTTACTCGATGGGGGGTGCCACTCCAGCCCTTGTCGTAGACGATCAGGCGAACCGGAACGCTGGTGCCATGTTTCGCGAAGGGGCGGCCCTGGATCGTGATTTCGACACGGGGCGGCACGAGGTTTGCGACCGCCTGATAACCAGTTCGCGCGCTGCCATCATGGGCAAAAGCGGGCGACATGATCGCAACGCAGCGTCCAGCAGGCGCGAGGCGAGCAAGAGCCGAGCGAAGATGTCGCGCCCCGGCATGACGGTCCTTGCCCCTGCCTTCGCTGCGCGCGAATGGAGGATTGATGAGAACAATGCTCGGCCGTTTCCCCGGCGGGAGCAGGTCGTCGATGAATTCGGCATCATGGCAGGCAACGTCGCGGTTCAGCGCCCGGCCGAGCAATCCCGCCCGAACCGGATCGCGTTCGTTGAGCATGAGCTCTGCACCGGCAAGCTTTGCGAATACGCCGAGGAGCCCCGTCCCCGCGGATGGCTCCAGCACGACATCGCCCGGTGAAACTGCGGCAGCAAAGGCTGTCAAATAGGCGAGCGGGGCGGGCGTTGAGAATTGCTGCATGTCGATCTGCTGCTCGGACCGATAGGTCTGTGTCGGCAGGCGGCCGATCAGTCGGTCCAAGGCTGCGAGTGCGCCTGTCGGATTCTGCGGATTGCCAAGATCAATGGCACCGTCGAGCAAGGCGACGACCTGTGCGGTTTCGAGGGCATCATAAGCCTCGCGGAGCGACCAGGCGCCGGTGGCATCGCTCGCCCCGAAATGCACTTCCATGAGACGCGAAAGGCGCTGGCGAGCGATGGGTTGTCCTGTTGCGATCAGGTCGACCAGTGCTTTGACGACAGCGGCGAGCGTCCAGATTTTCTGGTCAAGCGGATCGGAACCGGCCTCAAGGGCCGCGAGAAGCGAACGGGTCATGGGGGAACTCCTGGAAAGCGCAAGGCTCAATGCCAGCGCACCTCACCCCACCCCCTTCCTCCTCCCGGACGGGGTGACGGCACGCGCCAAGGGGCCGAAGCTGCGTGGGATCAGCTCCGGCCCGAGCGAGAGGTCAGGCGGCTTCGGGCAATTCGCTGCCTTCATTCGCCCCGCCCTGCTCGCCTTCGTCATTGGGAGACGCTTCGTTTTCGGCGTCACCGGCAGCACAGTCGCCATCATCATCGAACCGCATCGCTTCGGGCACCCAGGCGAGGGCCTTCTCCTTCACCGCGGCTTCAACGATAATCTGCCCGCCGAACAGCTTTTCAGCGGACAGGGCGAGATCATGCTTTTTGGACGCCCCGTAACGACTGCGCAGCTCGACACCCCCGACTTCTTCGAAATGAGCGAGGATTGTCGGCTTGCTGACTCGGTCGAAATAGCGTCGCGCGGTCGGCCGCCACCATGCCGCGACATCGATTTTCAACTTCCGACCAAGATGATCGAGCATCGCGCTGCCGGAGCCACCGGCGGGTATCGCATGAAGGGTGCGCGCGATCGCGTAACCGAGCCACGCAGCGCGTGCTTCCTCGGGAAGAGCGCAAAACGCATCGTAGCGGTCCGTGATGTCGGGCGATTGGGCCCAACTGCGATCGAGGCCGGCCTTCAATTCTTCCCAGTTCTCCGCTGCGGACGTGTCGCTCTCGAAGCCGGGCACGCGCAGACTGGGAGCATTGGCGCGCAGCTCACTGGGCAGATCATGGCGGTACCCGAAGGTGGCATCGACCATGAAGAAGGTGCCAAGGTCGAGCGCGAAGTGAGGATCGCTGGCGACATGGACGCGGAGCAGTTCGGTCTTCATGATCGCCAATTCGTCGGCGAGGCGCTGGCTGATCGGCGATCGAGAATCGCCCTCCTCGACGGGCTCGTCATCAGGTTCGACATCCAGGGATAGGTCGGCCTCGCCCTCTTCATCTTCGACTTCAGGTTCCGGGATCGAGTAGAACCGCTCATGCAGCCGCGGCACGCCGTCCTCGCCGATAAGCAGATAAGCGAGCGATTCGGCCTTCTGATCTTCCGTGAGAACTGGTGGACGCTCGTTGAGCGCCGTAAATTCGGCTTCAAGCGTTTGGATGACCTCCAGTTCCTCGTCGGAATAGCCGTCTTCGTCGGCATTTTCCGCGATCACTTCCAGTTCCTGCTCTATTGCCCGCTGGCGGTCTTCCTCTTCAGGGGTCAGCGGCACGGGTTCGGCGTCAACCTCGTCCAGGGCCATGACGTCCATATAGGGCACCCGCGTGTGGCAGACGACCCGAAGCTCGCCAAAGCCATTGCGAGCCTGGATCTCTGCGGCTGCTGCCTGCATCCGTTCGTCTGCGAGGCGCTCGACAATCTCGCTGTCAATCCAGTTCTCGTTGGCCGCGTCGGAAAAGAGGTCGCTGTCGATGCGACCGCCGGCAGCGACATAAGCATCCCGGCCGACCAGCAGCGCCTTGGGATCGCTGCCGCGGTAGAAGCCCGAGATCAGGCGCCGGCGAATTTCGCCGCAGTTGTTCGCTCCCCAGCCATCGCTCAGTTCCTCGAATACCGTCGCCTGCCGCGTCGTATCGCTGATGGCGGCATAGGCCTTGGCGACATCAAGCGTGATCTTGCCATCGGCGAGGGCATCGAAGATTATATCGGCAAGACCCGCGAGCCGGAGCCTGCCGAGTACGAACCGCTCCGTGACTCCAAATCGCTTGGCGATGTCGCCGGGCGTCTTCTTCTCGGTCTCGATGATCGCCTGAAATGCCCTGCATTCCTCGGCCGGCGTCATATTGAGGCGCCGCAAATTCTCGATGAGGCTGATCTCGACCGCGTCATTCTTGTCGGTCAGCACCATGACGGGGACCGCATAATCGGCTTCGAGTAAGCCCTCTTCGATGAGCGCTTGAACCTGTTTCAGGCGGCGGCCGCCAGCGGTGATCCGATATTCGCCCTTTTTGCGCGCGACCGGCAGCCCGATGAGGTTCTGAATGACGCCTTTGGCGAGGATGCTTGCCTTGAGTTCCTCATCGGCAACGGGATCGCTGCGCTTGCGCACATTGGTCGGTGCGACGGTCAGTTTGGACGCGGGAACAAAGAGGATTGGTGGCTTCTGTGTCATGGCAGATTCTCCGTTTCGCGGAGCGCCCCGACAATCAGGCCGCTAACCGCATCCACCCCGCCTCCACCTTCCCTCCTGCGCGCAGCAGATCGTTCCAGTCGGTAAAGGGCGCCGGCGGCCAGAGGATCTCGATCTCGCGTCTCGGCCAGGCATAGCGCTCCTGCGCTCGTTCGACCGCGCGGCGGCCGGCGAGATCATTGTCTGCAAGGAGAATGAGCCGGGTCACCTGTTCTGGAACCTCGATCCTGTCTAACCGCTCTGCCCCCAAGGTTGCCCAGACGGGAATGCGAAGGAGCGCAGAAGCGGAAAGAGCCGTTTCGACGCCCTCAGCCAGACCAAGCACATCTGTGGCGGGAAACAGGACCACAGCCCCGTGACGGGGCCGCCCCAGGGTTCGCTTGTGCTTTATCATCGGGGCGGGGCGGCCGTTGGGCTGGAGGAATATGCGCTTCACCCCGAAAAATTCCCGGCGATGGGTGATGGCCGCCAATATGGCAGGCATGAAGCAGACAGATTTGCCACCCCCGAACGGCGTGGCGGGATGGAAGCGAAGGGCCGGCGTGCGCAGCGCGATTTTCCTGCTGGCCAGATACCGCGCGCCCGGCGTTCCCGACAGAGGAATCGATTGCTGCCAGACCCGGCGGGCGGCAATATCCGTCCGGCCAGATGCATCGTCCCGTCCGCTCGATGCTTGCCGGATGGACGCGATATCGCAATTCTCGCGTCGCAGCGCGCGGAATATCTCGGCGATCGTGCAGCCGGCGAAGCATTTGAAGAGAAGGGTCGATCTCCCACAACGGACAGAAAGGCTTGGTGTTCGATCGTCATGCGCCGGGCATCGACACATGCCGCCGCCGTTCGACCATGTACCTCCGAGATGGCGAACAAGGCGTTCGCCCGCTCGATCTAGCTGATCGTTCATCGGCCTCTCCCCGACTCAACGTTCTCGGGAGGCGGACAACGCGGCGACCAGGCGAACGCGCTACGGAGGTGTCGGCGAATTTTGGCGCGATTTACGCCAGAAAGCTCCGCGATTTCGGCAACCGACATCCCATGATGGATCCGCAAGATCAAAATGGCGCGAGTGATCGGGGGCATTGAAGCGATAAGTTTTTGACGCTCCAATGGTGGATCAAGAAAAGCGCCTGCGCCTTTCGCATCGCCCCGCAATGCGCCGAACCGATCGAGTCGCCTCTGTGCCCCGCACGATGCCGCACCGGCCGGAAGCAGGCGATCAGCCAAGGTCAGCTTCAGATCATCGAATTCAAAGCGATGGGCCGCAATATAGTCCTCCATTCGAGCAAGCGCCGCATGCGCGCGGTTTCTTCGGGGTGACGACGGGTAAAGCCAGCTTCGAAGCCAGGCTGGAAGCGTGAAGGTGAGCATGGGGCCATCCGGCATTTTTGAAAAATGAACCTCCCCAAAAGGGACGCCATTCCTCGCCTCCCCCTCTCCTCCCGCTCGCACGAGCAGGCACAGCGGAGTATTGCTTCCAACAATGCGCTCAGCCCAGAGATGTTCGCCACCAGCGGTTGGCCGATTCAGGTGCCGTCAAATTGGCGACTTATAAGGTTGATTTGTTTGACATTTTGATGACACTCATTTCATTCCGAAACGCACCGGCCGATCTCGATTGTCCTTGATGCTTGATGTGGCCGGCATGGATGAAGGTTGAACCCTGTCATGCTCGGCAAACCCATCGTTCCCGACTTCACCCTCTATCGGGACAGGCTGGAGAGCCTGACCCCCCGGCAGTATGAATGCTTAACCTGGGTCGGGAGAGGCCTGAAAACAAAGCGGATCGCCCTCACCCTGGGCATTTCTGCTGGCAGGGTCGACAAGCATATCTTAGACGCCCGGGGAAAAATGGGCGGTATGGGACGGGATGAGGCGGGCATGATTGTTGCCGCCTATGAAGCTAGCCTGGGGAACGAAACAGGGGGGCAATTATTGGGCGCCCAGTTATTGGGCCTATTCCCGTCGCCAGAAGATGGGCCTTCTGCACTCGCTGATGACGATGTGGATGCACGGTCCAGGCGAGACGGACGGCTTGTAGACGAACAGGGAGCTTATCCCTCGTTAGACAGAACGTTATCTCCTCTCGGTCCTGTGCCGCTCCGCCCTGACGGGAGGCAAGGCAATGACCTGAAACGATCCCATATCCTGACCATTATTGCGGTCCTCGCCGCCGCGGCCTTGGCATCGCTGGGCTCGGCGGTTTCACTGCTCACGACGTTCGATACCCTCGCCCGTCATTAGAGCAGCATCCGAAAGCCCAAAAATTGACGCGCATTCCAGCGGAGTGCGGGAAGGAACAATCATGCCCAAACAACGTCACGCTATAGCTCAATCACTTGCACAGCGCCTGTTCGCTGCCGAAGAAGCCGTCGACCTGGCGGCCGCCCGCATGGCCGAACTCCATGCTGCCCTGCCGCTTGCACGTCTCGACGCCCGTGTCGCGGCTGCCGTCGGACAGGCCACCATTGACAGCTCCGCAGCGGCGCAGGTGCTGATCGCCCGGACACGAGCGCAGGTCATCGAAATCCATGGCAGTCTCAAGCAGGTCAGTGACGACATCGGTCTTGGCGAAACCAGCTACGGCGATCTGTTGAAGGTGGCTGTGGCGAACCCGACGCCGGTGGAGAACCGCCTCCGCGCTGTCTGACGGCGGGCGAGCCACATCGTTGATAGAATGGACTGGGAGGCGTCATGACACGGCAAATGGTTTTTCTCGGCCTCCTCATAGTCAGTTCGCTCTATGCAATGATCAGAGGCGGTCGCCCCGAACAGATCGGAGCGACCGCTCTTCTGGGGAGCGCGGGCCTCAGCTACGGACTCGCCCACCCTGCCGGCGTTCGCTTCCAGCATGTCGAAGCGGGCATCTTCCTCGTGGACATCATGGTGCTGGGTATTTTCCTATGCCTATCTTTGCGAAGTACGCGCTTCTGGCCAATCTGGATCGCGTCCTTGCTGCTCTCGGAGGTGATCGTGCACATAGCGCGGTTCGCTGTGCCCGATGTGGTGCCGATCGCCTATATGAATGCCGTGGCACTTTGGGCCTGGGCAGTACAGGTGATGCTCATCGCAGCCACCTGGCGGCACCGCGACCGATTGCGGAAATGGGGTGCGGACAGGTCCTGGCGAAACTGATCGGGATTGCTCACCCGGAACATGCGCAGGAATTTGCCGAACTTCTGCTTGGTCGGTTCGGCTCGTTGCCAGAGGCGTTGAATGCCCCGGAAAATGAACGGATCAAGGTCCTGGGCGGACGGTATGTCGAGGATATTTTCTCGTCGGTGCGCGCGGCGATCAACATGGTTCTACACGGTCAGCTGGCGAAGAGAACGTTGCTGTCGAACGAGCCAGCGGTTCTGGCCTATCTCCGGGCTGCGATGGCATTCGCGCCGACGGAGCAGTTTCGTGTGCTGTATCTCAACGGGACCAATGAGCTGCTGGCCGACGAAGTCATGGGGATCGGGTCCGTTTCGTCGGTGCATGTCTATCCCCGAGAAGTCATGAGGCGATGCCTCGAGCTTGGGGCGACAGCCATCATCGTCGCCCATAATCACCCATCGGGTCGGCTTGAGCCCTCCAGGACCGACCAGATCATGACGCGAAACATCGTGGAGGCTGCCAGATCCCTCGGCGTGGCCGTGCATGATCACATCCTGATCGCACGCGGAGGAAGCATGAGCTTCAGGAGGCAAGGCCTTCTGTAAGGACCGGTGCGACTGTCGCGCCATTGCTCAACATCACTGCCGGAAGGATAGTGAACGGAAGGAATTATATCCCATGCAGCAATCGCCTGAAATCCTGATGGAAATGTGTCGGAAGCTCGTCGCCATGCGCAAGATCGTCGGCGATACGCTGGGGTATAATTTTTGCGCCAATCCAATCTGCGACATGCTGTTCGAACTCTACACTGCGGAGCGCGAGGAACGATCGGTGTACCTCTGGTCGCTGTGTATGTTTGCCCATGTCCCACTCTCCACCGCCTTGAGGAAAGTGAAGGCCATGGAAAGGCAAGGTTTGATCATTCGCGAAACCGCGCACCGCAACCGGCGCCGCGTGCGGGTCAGGCTGACAGCAGAAGGCAACGATGCCGTCGAGAAGCTCCTCGATCAGCTTGTCGGAATTGATCGGACGGATTCGGTTGGAGCCGATCCGACTTCGATCCTGGTCGAGTTTGCGAGGCGCGAGGCCCGGCATTGTTGAGCGTCCTCAATGGCTCGAAGCTTTGTCCAGGCGATGTTGATCCGGCGCGCTTCATCCCTCTCGACCGAGCAAAGGATGACAGCCAATGTTTTGGGACCGCCGTCAATGAGGCGAACAAGCGCGTCGCGCTCACTCGCGGTCAGCCTGTCGATTCCCGAAATCGCGATCAGCCGCGGCTTGTCCTGCATGAGGAGCAAATGCTGTTCGGGCGTCACAACCTGATTCAATGGAAGGTGGATGAACTGGATAGCAAGTTCATCCGCGATAGGCCGAATGATTTCGGTGGAATCTCGGCCAATGGGAGCCAACAAGATCAACGGTTGCGGCTTGTCCGTGGGTGCGTTCCAGATCCGGATCAGTTGCGCTCCGAGATTATTTTTCAAGGCAACGTCAAACATCTCTAGCCTGGTTATGGAAAGCCCGAGCGCCTTGCCCGCCGGTAGCCATGTCGTCAAGCGCGCGGGAAGATCCAAATCGGCTTAACTCGCCGCTCAACCCAACGGCTGTCGTCGGAGCCACAAGTTCCTGGTACGTATGGAAAGGCGGGTTTCGGGATTACGCGCGCGCACCACGGCATGTGGAACCCGCCCATGGTGGGCCAGTGCGAAATGCTCGCCCCCTTAACCGAAATCGGCTTGGTACACCAAGATTGAATTCCGGGACGCTTGCCCTGATGCACATTCCACCTTATCTTACCCTTGTCTTACTTTGGAGGGTGCCATGGGCGTGCGGGAACGGATTACGACCACGGTGTCGACCAAGGGACAGGTGATCCTGCCCAAGGCGATCCGTGAGCAACGGCATTGGCCTGCCGGTACGAAGCTGATTGTCGAGGAGACGCCGGAAGGCGTCCTCCTGAAACCTATGCCCATCTTTGCGCCAACCGATATCGATGCCGTTTTCGGATCGCTGCGGTCGACCAAGCCTGCTCTGTCCATCGATGCCATGAACGCAGTCATCGCCAGGGAAGCGAAGCGACGTGCGCGGGATTGATACCAATATCGTCGTGCGGCTGCTGACCGCTGACCATGCGGATCAGGCGCAAGCCGCCCGGCGCGCCATTGAAGGTAAAGAGGTTTTCCTCGGCGTGACCGTGCTGCTGGAGGCCGAGTGGGTATTGCGCGCGGGATATGATTTCGAGCCCACCCAGATTGCCGGCGCGTTACGCGGACTGGCCGGCTTGCCGGGCATGTCCGTGGAAGAACCGGCCCAACTGGCATTGGCGCTAGAGTGGATGGAAAGCGGCATGGATTTCGCCGATGCCCTTCATCTCGCGCGATCGGGCCATTGCGTGGATTTTCTCACCTTCGATCGCAAATTGGCGAAGCGCGCCAAGGCTTCGAACGCAATGCCGGTCGTCATTCCGTAACTCTACATCTGGCGATCGGTATTTTCCCAAGGTTCCAAATGGGGCGGATCCCTGCGGGGCAAGCCCCATTCTTTAGTCAGCGCAGACGCCCCATCCCATTGCTCGCCGTGCGGGAGTGCTCACCGTCCAGTTCGACGCCGAGGAAAGAACGCTCGCAGAACTGCGCCGCTGGCAGGCCTTTCCCAAGGTCTGAGGAGTCGCGGAAACAGCCGAAGAGAAGCGCGGTCTTCTCAGGCGAATAATAGGCATTGGGCTCCGCGAGAGCAAGCGGATAGATGCGAAGCCTCTAAATATAGGCATCGCGCTGGCTGGAGAGCGATGAGGCCCACACCACCTTTCGGCCCAAAGCGTTTTCGAACCCCTTGATGGTCTTCATCGCCACGGCGAAGGCCATTTGCTGATGGAACTGGGGACTGCCTTCGTCCGGCCAAAGCCCGAATTCAGGGAGAAGATCGGGATGGTTGGGGTCGATCGGCGCGTAGAAGATCTTTGCCGGCGCAGCGAAATCCACGACCTCGACATATTCGTTGGTGGGACCGCAGGCGAGCGGCGCCTCATAGCTTCCTCATAGGGCAGCGAGATGACCGCATTGTTGATGAACGCGGTTTCCGGCGCGAGGCTGGCCGGCGGGTCGAAGGCATAGACGCGGAAACGACGCGCAGTCGGCTTGGGATAGGGAGACTTGCTCATCCCCAGATCAGCCTGACGTGTATGGAACCACCGTTCATCCGCAATCGCCCCCTTCGGCATGCTTGGCTGGAGGGAGAATAGTACAAATATCGAGCGAACGAAGAGGGATAGTCCAAGGCGGATGGAATTAATGTCTGGGCAATGCCTCTCGTTCGCGAGCTTTGGCCACCCTCCCTCTACAGATGCCCGATTGCCGCGATTTTCAAAGAAAACCCCGCCGGAGCAAGCTCAACGACGGGGCGAGGTTCAGGGAGTGTCGATCCAAAGGGGAATGGAGCGACCCAACAAATCTATGCCGCTCGCCGCGCATTTCAAGCCCGATTGGGGAAGTCAGTTCATTTCGGATGCGATTCTTGCAAGGTTCACGGCTTGCTCCCCTCTCCTTCGATCCGGCAATCGCGCCAACCTGTGTCGTCTTGGGGCACAAAGGCGACAAAGTCTTCATCGATGATCAAGGTCGCCAGAGGAGATTGGAACTGCCGTCCGAGAGACGATCGGCGACTGAACAGGGTCAGTTGCCTGGTGTCCAGTTGAACCCTTGCCTGCTCACCTTCGATCCGCAGCAGGAAGCTGCGTCCCTTTGCGCATCGCACATGGAGATCACCGCTCGATCGGTCTGCATTGGCCCTAACAGGGGCGAGATGTGAGGCAACGACAATAAGGATCATTGTCAGCCCAGCCCACGATGTTCTGCGCATGACCCAGGCTCCGATAAAAGATTTCCGTTTAATCTTTGGTCGAGTGGCCGGTTCCACCATCCAGCGCATTGGCGATCATTGTCGCCATGGTTTCTTCCGCACTACTCCGCACGCCGGCATCTTTTGACGCCAATTCGTTGCGCAGCCATTGCGGAGCGCGTTCCAGCGCATGCAAGAGCGATTGTATTTTTTCGTCCATTCCCAAAGCCTATGACGCTCCTGTCTTCAGTGAGCAACAAGCATTCCTATTCGAGGGCGCAGCACAAGGCGGCAAAAGGCCGCCCCCCCGTCCCTGAGACGGGCCGATCGCCCGCCTCCGCTCCGGTCAGGTGAGGCATTGGCCGAGCGAAATAGGCGAACGGCCTGTGCAAGATTACCGGTAATCAATCATGAGATGCATATGAGTCCCCCCATGACTGGATACCATGGATTGGCGCTATGCCGAATTGGGTGCGTCAAGCGCTATCGCAATAACCTCACGGCGGGCGATATTCACGATTTTCTCCCTCATATCTTGTGAGCAAGGCAGTCTGAAATCGTCCGTAAGTTATTCCATCACCTCGACATGAAATACGATCTTGGAGTGCAACCAAATCGCAATATTTACATTTGATCCTGTTGCGCGCAGATAGCGGCAACACTCCTCTCTCCACGGGTTCGCAAAATGGCCGAAGAAAATCAGACAGACCTCACTGCTCTCACTGTCCAGCTCGTGAGCGCATTTGTTTCCAACAACACTGTTGCGAGCGACAGTCTTGCGGATCTGATCAAGACGACCCGCGCAGCGCTTACCGAAAAAGCAGCTCCGGCTGTGGAGGAGCCTGCTGCTGCGACGTTCACGCCTGCCGTGTCGGTTCGCAAGAGCCTGTCGTCGCCAGAACACATCATCAGCCTTATCGACGGCAAGCCTTACAAGACATTGAAGCGCCATCTTGCGGCAAATGATCTCACCCCCGAACAGTATCGCGAGCGCTACAAGCTGCCGAAGACCTATCCGTTGGTGGCGCCGAGCTATTCGGAATCCCGGCGCGCCGTTGCGGAAAAGATCGGCCTGGGCAAGAAGCCGGTGGCCGCGGCCAAACCCGCAGAGGCAGCCCCTGCCCCGGCAACCGCGCCGAAGGCCAAGGCGGCGGTGAAAGCAAAGGCACCCAAGAAGGTGGCGACCGCTCCGGCGAAGACGCCCGCTAACGCAGATGTCTCGCCTGCTGTAAAGGCTGAGCCCGCCGCGGCTGCCTCGCCGAAAGCCGCAGCAAAGAAGGAAGCGCGCAAGCGCCTGTCGATCGCGGCTCCGAAGGCGGATACGGCTGATGCGAAAGCCGAGGCCGCTCCTATAGCTCCAACGTCGAAGGACAAGCCCGCTGCCAAGAAAGCGGCCGTCGTTCCCAAGGCAAAATCCGTATCCAAGCCCAAGTCGTCAAAGGCTGCGCTCAACGCCGCCGGCTCGCCGGTTGGGGCCGATACCAAGGCGGCCGAACCCGCTCCGGTGAAAGCCTGACGCATCGCGGGGCGGGACTTTCGGTCTCGCTCCCCACCAGCATTTCCAAAACCAACGGTGCGCCAGTCGGTGGAGCTTTTGCTACGCCAAAATGGGCGCGCGATTACTGTTTCGCGCGCCCATTTTGATCGCCTCTTATTTTTTCTTGCAACGGCAATCCTTGCCGCATTGGCAGTTCGTGCATTTGCATTGCTCGGAACAACGCTTGGTTTGATCGTCGGTCATGATCGTTCTCCTTCCGTGAGGAAAACTAGATAGCTTCTAGTAGCATCATGCGATTGAACGCAGCGGCTATATTCGCTCCAATGTTGTTGCGGGCAGACCGAAGGTCCGCTTGAACACCCGGCTGAAATGCGCGGAGTCTGAAAAACCCGCAGCGTGCGCCGCTTCGGTCAGCGATCGACCTTGTGCATAAACTTCCAGCGCCCGCACCAGGCGAAGCCAGAGCAGATAGGTTTTGAACGCAAGCCCCGTCTGCTCGACGAACAGATGTCGAAGCCGGCTTGGTGACAGATGCACGCCGCAAGCCGCCGCCGCACTATGCAGCGATTTATCGGGATGCAGGGCGATATGCTCGATCACTTTTTGGACGCACGGGTCCGGGAGCAGAGTTGGCCCCGGCGGCGCGAGATACTCGACTACCACTCGGCCAACGTCCAGCAATGTCGCCACCGGGAGCCGATCGTCGAACGTGCCCCGAATGGGCTCGACGATGTCCAACAGATCGTCCGCCTCCAATTCTGCGAGAACTTGCCCGGCGAACAACCTGCGTCCCAATGCACGCCCCGCCCGACTTTCCGGTTCGATGAAGATGAAAAGGAGCAGTCCATGTGCCTGAAAGCGGTGGAACGCGTCTGCCGCCACCGCGATCGCCGACGCATTGATGGTGATTGTCCCGCTGGTGAGGCTAAGAGCACCCGACAGGCAAATCGTGATCTGGATCGCGTGGTGCGCGTGAAAGTCGGCGTCACCAAAGCCTTCCGGTGCCTCCAGCACCCAGACGCTCATGCCCTGCGCGACCGCCAGCTTTGCACGCCCTATCGCCATGGGCTGGAATCCTATATCCTATCACGCAGAAGGCCAGCCCATTTCGGCAAGCACAACGCGAAAACGCGCCCCCCTCCCCGTCATTCAGCACCGGTAAAAGCGCACGGGAGCGATGTCTCCCAGGTCAAAGGCAAGTTTCCGGAGGGGTCGCGGCCCCGACGGGCTTGGGAACCAGATGTCGGGGCCGTCCTGCCCCCTAGGACAGGAAGCGCCAAGATAGCCGCCAAGCACCATAAATAAAACAAAAATTTCAATGATTTGCAGATTGAAACTCTTAAATCTTGTTCCGCGAATTAGTTATGCCGATGATGGTTCGCCCATAAACCGTCCACTTTGGACATAGACCCGCCACGGCAAGTCATCCCCATGCTGGACCCCTTCGTCGAGTCTGCGGCTTCCGATTGCGGACGGTGATCTTCAGGCCTTGGGCGTCACCCAAACTTCGACCGGCGCAACGAACTTGCCGGGGGCCGGCTTTCCGACGTTCACCCGATCAGCCGTCACGCGTTCGCCGTTTTCCAGATGAAAGGTGACCCAAGGCTTGGGCATGCGGCCGAACGTCATTTTCTGGATTGGCTGGCCCGTTGTCGAATTCATGATGGTGGCTGTGATACTCATCTGCGGGCTGGTAGCGTCCGCGCGAGCAAATCGTCTATCTGCAAATTTGGTTTTCCACAGAATTCTGTCTCGACCCAAGCACGAACCCGCTCCGCGGGAGGGTCGCTTGGGGCGTGGTAGTGCGGTAAATATGGGCCTTTAGCGGGGCGAGGTTACCCTCTGAGGTTGGCAGTTCCTTCAGCGAAGAGGAACTTGCCATGACTGTCTCGATCAACACCGCCCCGATCAGCCCGCTGCGTCAGCGGATGCAGCACGACATGATGATGCGGGGTCTCGGTCCCCACACCCAGAAGGATTATATCCGCCATGTAAAGCGTCTGGCCGCCTTCCTCGGTCGCCCTCCCGACACCGCGACGGAAGAAGACCTACGCCGTTTCCAGCTCATGCAACATGAAAGTGGAGTCCGGCCCACCACCATCAACGGCACGGTATCGGCGCTGCGTTTCCTGTTCACGGTCACGCTCAAGCGGCGCGATCTGTCGCGGTCGCTGGTGATCACCCGCATCGTGCCCCGGCTGCCGGAAGTGCTGAGCGTCGAGGAGGCCGCGCGGTTGCTCCAGGCCGCACCAGGCATGAAGTATAAGGCGGCGCTGGGGGTGGCCTATGGCGCGGGCCTGCGCGTGTCGGAGGTCGCCCACCTCAAGGTCGACGATATCGACAGCAAGCGCATGCTGATCCGCGTCGAACAGGGCAAGGGCGGCAAGGATCGCAACGCCATGCTCTCGCCGCAGTTGCTCGAGCTGCTGCGGATGTGGTGGCGCGAAGGCAGGACGCGCGGGGTGCTGATCCCGCATGGCTGGCTGTTCCCGGGCCAGACTGTCACCGACCCGATCTCGACCCGGCAACTGCACCGGGCGGTCCAGGAAGCGGCCGAGGTGGCTGGCATCCGCAAGCGCGTCAGTCCCCATACGCTGCGCCACAGCTTCGCCACGCATCTGCTCGAGCAGGATGTCGATATCCGCGTCATCCAGGTCCTGCTGGGGCACAGCAAGCTGGAGACCACCGCGCTCTACACCAAGGTGTCCACCCGAACGATCCACGCCGTGTCGGGTCCGCTCGACCAACTCATGGCGCTGATGGAGGGCAAGGCGTCCACGGGATCAGCCGGCGCCGGCTGAGCCGGTGCGCCCCGACCTTGAGGTCGCCGACATCTTCCGGGCTGCCGGGCCGACGTACCGGGCCGCGCATGCAGGGCATCTCAGCCTGCACCAGCTTAAGGTGATGTCCGCGATCGAGACCTGCCGCACCGCTGCTCTGGGCGGTCATGTCGAAGCCTGCGAGGAATGCGGGCACTGGCGGATCGCCTATAACAGCTGCCGAAACCGGCATTGCCCCAAATGTCAGGGCGCCGCCGCGCGCACCTGGCTGGCCGAACGGGAGGCTGACCTACTCCCCGTCGGTTACTTCCACGTCGTGTTCACACTGCCGGCCGAGGTTGCCGACATCGCCTGGCAGAACAAGGCACTGGTCTACGATCTGCTGTTCCGGGCGGCGTCGGAGACGATGCTGACCATCGCCGCCGACCCCAGGCATCTGGGCGCCCGGATCGGCATCACCGCCGTGCTGCACACATGGGGATCGGCGATGACCCACCATCCGCATGTCCACATGATCGTGCCGGGTGGCGGCATCGCGTTCGATAGAGCCCGCTGGATCTCTTCGCGTCCGGCCTTCCTCCTGCCGGTGCGCGTGCTCGGGAAACTGTTCCGCCGGCTCTTCCTTACCCGGTTGATCGCCCTCCATGACGCAGGGCGGCTCGCCTTCTACGGAGCCATGACCGGTCTGGCCGACCGTCGAACCTTCCTGCGGCACCTGGCGCCGGTCGGCAAGAAGCGCTGGGTCGTCTATGCCAAGCCGCCTTTTGCCGGACCGGAGGCGGTGCTCGCCTATCTGTCACGCTACACCCACCGCGTCGCCATCTCGAACCGGCGTCTGGCCTCCTTCGACGGAAGCGGCGTCACCTTCCGCTGCAAGGATTATCGGCGGGACGGTGCTGAACGCCACCGCATCATGGCCCTCACCGCCGACGAGTTTATCCGTCGCTTCCTGCTCCACGTCCTGCCGCGCGGCTTCCACCGCATCCGCCATTACGGCCTGCTCGCCAGCGCAGCCCGCAGGGATAATCTCGCGCTCGCCCGCAAACTGCTGGCCGTCCCGTCGGAGCCAGAGGTGCCAATGCCCGAAACCGCACTCGACACCTGCCCACCATGCCCGTGTTGTGGCGGGCGCATGATCGTCATCGAGACCTTCGCCCGCTGGGGTCAGCCACGGGCGCCGCCAAGGCCAACCCTGCCGATCCGGGAGCCCGTCTCATGACCCGGCATGATCAGCCTGTCGCTACGGCCCCGCATGTCGCGCGGTGGTCAACCAAACGACATGCGCCCGGCCATGGCTGGGCCGGTGTCGGCTCCTGGCATCATCACGGTCACAACGGCGAGCACGCCTCTGGCGCATCCCAACACCAGCCGTTCCGCCGCCCTCGCGCGTCCATCTGCGCTCCTCTCTTATCCAGCCGAACCAACCGGAAGCATAAATCCCCATAGGGCAACCTGCTGGAATCGCGGGTTCCTGCATGGGAGGCTTTCGTACGCAAGCGCCCGAAACCCTAAACCTTCTCGGCCACTCAGCTCCGAATTTTTCGCTTCCAGGTCCGGTCGGTCCGCTTTCTCATTTTCCAGAGCCGGGGCTAGCCGTTTGCGGTCGGGCCGGTTCCGAGCGACAAAAGCGGGTTAGTTGCCCTTTGCGCTTCCTATCGATGACCCCCTCTGGAAGTTACTGCGCCAAATGAGAATCCCGTTAGCTGCGGTCCAGAGCAGTTCTCACGGTATGACGGAGAGGCTGTCCGAGCAGGCGGCGCACATTTCAGTGATCACTTGCTGTTGACGCATCTGGCCACCCGCCGCCTTCAAGCGGCGGATGGCATTCTTGCAGCCGGACGAGTTAGTTCTTCCTACCCATGAAATTGTAACGCAGCGTCAGCATTGCTGCACGCGGCGCACCGGGCAGGTTGAGGTTGGCGCTCGTGCCATGTCCCGACACGATATAATGTTTATCGAAGATGTTGGTGACATTGACCTGGGCGGTAATCGGACCCAGCCGATACCAGGCCATCGCGTCCATCGTGAAATAGCTGGGCAAGGTGACGGTGTTGGCCGGATCGGCGAAACGGTCGCTCACATAATTGCCGCCTGCACCCAGACCGAAGCTGTCACTGAAATCCTTGGCGATCCAGGCATTGGCGGCATGGCGCGGCGTGATGGTCGCGCGCTTGCCGATCAGGGCCGCATTTGCGGAGTCCACGATCTTGGCGTCCAGATAGGCATAGCCCAGGATCGCCCGCCAACCATTTTCCAGATTCACTGTGCCCGACAGTTCGATGCCGCGCGTGCGCTGCACACCGATGGGGATGAGTACGGTCGGATTGGCGGGATTGGCGGCCTTGATCCCCGACCGGCGCAGGTTGAACGCAGAAATGGTGGTCGCGAGCCGGCCATCGAGGAAGCTGAACTTGGCGCCTACTTCCTTGTTCTTGGTCTTTTCCGGCGCGATGTCGGCATTGTTGGCCGCGATGGAGAAGGCTTCGCCCGAGGGCTGGAAGGAGCGGCTCCAGGAGACATAATAGGACTGGCTCTCCGTCGGCTGCCAAACCAGGCCCGCGCGCGGGCTAGCCTTGGTGTCGGTGCGCGACAGGTCGGAGCGGCCGGGCAGATGGTCGTCCGTGGCCTGCTTGAACCGGTCATAGCGTGCGCCGACCAGCGCCTTCAGATGCGCGCCGATCGACACCAGATCCTGCACATAATAGCCGAGCGTGTCGAATGTACCGCGATTGTCGGCGGTCAAGGCGCCGTTGGTCGTGATGACAGGTAGGACTGGATTGAACAGATTCACGGTCGCAATGCCGTTGCGCGAATGGGTCGCGACATCCTTGATCTGCCGCCCGACCTCGACACCGAACAGCAGTTGATGCTCTATGCCGGCCAAGCGCACCTTGCGGGTCAGTTCGAGCTGGTCGAACCAGCCATGTTCGTTGCGGTCGAGCGCCGACCGGTTGAGCGAGACCGTTTGCGCCGCTTCATTGACCGTTCCCGGCAGCGTGTTCTGCCGGTCGAGGCTATAGTCATAATAGCGGAAAGCGTTGCGGATGCTGGTGTCTTCATCGATCTTATGGGTCAGCGTCACCGTACCCGAATAGACCTTCGACTGGCTATAATCGTCCTTCCGCGCATTGGATGAACCATAATAGGTGGAGCGCGGTACATCGACCGGGCGTCCCTGATAGGCCGGAATGCCGAAGTCGGTTACGCGCCGGTCGCGCAAATAATCGCCCTGGACCAGCAGTTGGGTCCGCTCGCCCAGCTTGAGCGAGACCGATGGCGCGATCGTCTCGCGCCGAAGGAACTGCTGGCTGCGGAAGCTGTCGGCCCGCTCGATCGCCCCGGTGAGGCGATAGGCGGCCATGCTGTCCTCCGGCGCGATGCCGATGTCGGCTTCGGCGCGGCGATCATCCCAACTCCCATAGCTGACGCCGATCTCGCCCAGATTGACGCCAGGCTTCTTGGTCACGCGGTTGATGAGGCCGCCCGAAGACCCCCGCCCGAACAGGACCGAGGCTGGCCCCTTGATGACTTCGACGCGCTCGATATTGGAAAGGTCGCGGAAATAGAGGGCATCGTCGCGCAGACCATCGACGAATTGGTCGGCAATAGCCGAAAAGCCCCGGATTGAAACCTGATCGCGCTGACCGTCGCCATGGGAAAAGCCGACGCCCGGCACATTCTTCAGCACATCCTGCATAGACAAGGCGCGCTGGTCGCGGATGACGGCCTCGGTCACGACGTCAACGGTCTGGGGAATGTCCTTCAGCGGCACGTCGATCTTAAGCGCGCCAACCTGTTTCGGCGTATAATCAAGGCGGTCCGCCGTAACGACGATATCGGACCGATCCGCTTCGTTCGCGCTTGCATGGATGGGAAAGGCGATGGCGGCAAACGCTACCGTGGCGCGCAGATGGCGCGATGCAAGCTTGGAAAACATGGGTCCCCGATACAATTTACGACAATGGTGATATTGCGAGGCGGTCGCATATATATGACGCAAGAACCTGTCAACGCGATCCTTTGATGAACAATTGCTGACTGCCCTGTTCAGAGAGGCGCCAGAGATGAGCCGCAATAACCCTGCTCGTGGAGACGAAATCGTCTGTGGAGGAAGTAAATGATGATGCGCAAACCCCTGATGGCCCTATCGCTAGCCGCTTCGATGCTTGCCGGGCTTCCCTCTCTGGCCCACGCTCATGATGGCAGAGGGAGCTGGTATAAATATGAAGAATATCATGATGACGGCGACGACGATGATGACGAAGACCGTCCGCGTTACCGCCGCAGCTATTATGAGGAACGGGACTATCGCCGCCCCCGCTACGCCGAACCGCGGCGCTACCATTATCGCGAGCGGCGCGATCGCTGCGGCGGTAGCGGCACCACAGGCCTGTTGCTCGGCGGCGCGGCAGGCGCCCTGCTCGGACGCTCGGTCGATCGCTATGGCGATCGTGCGCCGGGAACCATTATCGGCGCGGGCGCAGGCGCTCTTCTGGGCCGCGAAGTCGACCGCAATTCCGGCTGCTGATCGGCATATTGCAGGCGCAATGAACTGAATTTCCTCCCGTGACGGGAGGTTCTGGTGCGCGGAACCGCTTGGTATCCGCGCCCTTTTGGGATGTCGCAGCAGAGATGGCAGGGTTCAGATCGAGTTCAGCGCATCTGTGCTTGAATGCCAGCCTATCCCTTCCGCTGGATGCGGACAGGACGAAAGAATAGGAGGCAGGGGATGAAAATGCTCCGTAAGGCGGTCCTGGGTCTGGCACTGGCAGCATCCATGCCGATCAGCGCCACGCCTGCCGATGCACGCGATCATCATCGCTATTATTCCCGTCATTATGACGATGACGCAGCGCTCGCTGTGAGCGCGGGAATAATCGGCCTGGCGATCGGCGCGGCCATTGCTTCGGATAGACCGCGCTATTATTACGATGGCGATTATTATTATCGCGAACGATATTATCGACCGCATTACCGGTCATATAATTACTATTATTATGACAGCTATCCGCGTTATTATGACAGGCGTTGGTATCGCTATAATGATCGCCATTGGCGTCATCACCGCCGCCATCACGACCATGATGATGACGATTGATGCGAATGACCGACCGTGATCGAATTTCGGTCAGCGATTTAGCCAGGTGCTTTGCTGGTCGAGTTTGATGCTGTCGGCAACAGGATTTCAACGGTGAGACCCACCGCTGCTGGAACGACGCGGGCGTTACCGCCATGGGCAGCGGCTATGGCGGCGACCATGTTAAGCCCCAAGCCGTAGCCCGATGTCGATCGGCTATGGTCGAGCCGGGCAAACCTCTGGAAGATCCGTTCGCAATCGCCGTCCGCTATGCCCGGACCGTTATCGGCAATGGTGAGCGCCATCTGCCCATCCCGCGCTTCTGTCGAGATGGTGACGTCCGTGCCCGGAGGCGTGTGTGCCAGCGCATTGTCCAGCAAATTGACAAGGCATCTTTGAATGAGTTGCCTGTCGCCGCAGATCGCCACTGGAACGATCGCCAGCATGAGTGACCTGCCCGCTTGCTCGAAAGCCGGCCGAAAAGCCTCGGCTATTTCCTCAATGACATCGTGCAATTCCACGGACTGGAAACGGCTGCGAACCGTCTGGCCCTCAATCTCGGAGATTGCCAGGATCGACGAAAACAGATCGAGCAGATCATCCGCTTCGCGGATCGCTGCTGCGAGGCGCTCCTGCTGAATGGGCTCCGTTGATGTTCGCTCCGACTCCTCCAACCGTCCGCGCAGCCGATTGAGGGGCGTTCGCAGGTCATGCGCGATATCGCTGGAAACCTGCTTGAGGTTGTTCATCAGCGTCTGGATACGATCCAGCATGCCGTTGAGGATCATGGCTAGCCGGTCGAACTCTTCGGCCGAGCCATCAAGCGGCATCCGGCGGGACAGATCGCCTGCCATGATCGCTTCTGCCGAACCCTCGATGCTGGAGAGCCGGCCCCTGACCAGTCGGCCCAGCCCGATCACCGCAGCGGTGCCCACCGCGAGAATGAGGGCGAAGGCGCTCAGGAATAGCGCCAGCAATTTCAGGTCCATCTGATCGACAACAGCCCGATCGGCCGCAACGACGAGACGCCCCCCTCCGGGAAGCGGCGCGTTGATGGCCTGGGCCATGGCAGGCCCCCCATCCGGCGAATGGAAGGGAACGAACTCGCTCCATCCGGGCGGTGGTACATTCGCCACAAGCGATCCAGCCCTGCGCCGCCCGGATGCGTCGGTCACAATATAGCCCATGCCCCGGCCCTTGCTGTCGGCACCTTCCAGATAGCTCACATCTTCGGGCGTGGCATGGTTGTCGAGTGTGTTGACCAGATCGACCAGCGCTGCAAAGCCATGATGCCTGTGATGGGCGAGCAGGGCATCGGCCTCGGTCCTGATCCGCTGGTTGATCTGGCACTCGATCTCTTCATGAACGAACCTGTAGGTGGCAAGTCCCAGCAAGGCGATGATGAGGCCCGAAGTGATCGCGACGCCCAGCGACAATCCCCTGATCGAGCGGGGCATGATCCTATCGGGCATGGGAATCGATCATATAACCCGAGCCTCGCACGGTGCGGATCGCGTCATCTGGGAAGCCTTCGTTGAGCTTCGATCTAAGTCGGCTCATATGGGTTTCGACGATATTGGTCTTCGGATCGAACCCGAAACTCCAGACGCGATCAAGCAGCATTGTCCGCGTGACGACCCGGTCAGCGTTGCGCAGCAATTGTTCGAGCAGGTTGAATTCGCGGGGTTGAAGATCGATGACCCGATGATCCCGGCGCACCTCCCGGCGCAGCAGGTTCATGCTGATGCCGCCAGCCTCCAGCAGGGTGACAGTTACGCAGGATGGAGGTCGACGCCCCAAGGCATTGAGGCGCGCGACCAGTTCCACAAAGGCAAAGGGTTTGATGAGATAATCGTCGGCCCCGGCTTCCAGTCCGTCGACACGGTCCTCGATAGCTGATTTGGCGGTCAGCAGCATGGCCGGCGTCTGGCATCCCTGCGCGCGCACCATGCGCAAGAGCGAGAGGCCATCCAGACCTGGCAGCATCCGATCCAGCACCAGCACGTCGAACCCGCCTGCCGGAATGACGCCCAAAGCCTGCTGTCCTTCGGGGATGCATTGGACCTGATGCCCCAATTCCCGGAGTCCCCGCGCGACATAGGCAGACGATTCCAGATCGTCCTCCACGAGCAGAATCTTCATCGCTCACCCTCGCCATGGTTGAGGTGGGGGTCGAGGGACCGAGATGACGCCCTGATTGCCATTGCTATACAATTTCCCAATGTTGCCATTCCGTGCTGGACCGACCCTACAGCAAGTCTCTATCGCCGCAAATGATAACAGTTCGCATTTGCAGACGAAGGGGCGCATATGTCAGGTAAAAGAATAGCAATTGGTCTAGCGGCGGTGGCGACCGCGCTATCGACTCCTGCAATGGCCGGCGAACCGCTGTTCGGCTATGTCTACACCACGGACGTCATGCCCAAGGGCAAGACCGAGATCGAACAATGGGTCACGCTGCGCGAGGATCAGGCCAACGGCCATTTCCACGACGTCAAGCTGCGAACCGAGGTCGAGCATGGCATCACCGACAATTTCCAGATCGCCGGCTATCTGAACACGAGCTACATCTCGGCCAACCGCAACAGCGTCGCCGGCACGACCGAGGGCCTCGACATCCCGCCGGCGCATGATCCGGCGCGGCCCTACAATAAGTTCCGCTTCGATACGGTGTCGGCCGAAATGATCTGGCGGGTGATGAGTCCTTACAAGAAGCCGTTCGGCCTGGCCTTCTATGTCGAACCCGAGATTGGCCCGCATGAGCGCGCAATCGAACTGAAAGTGATCGCGCAAAAGAATTTCCTCGACGATCGGCTGGTGCTGGCCGCCAACGCTTTCGTCGAGTTCGAGCATGAGGAGCAGGACGGAGAAGTCGAAAAGGCGACGCAGCTGGAATTCGATGCGGGCGCATCCTACCGTTTCCGCCCGAACTGGTCCTTCGGCCTTGAATATCGCAACCATAATGAATTTGTCGGCTATACGCTGGGGCACGGCAGCCAGGAGCATACCGCCCATTTCGTGGGGCCGAACATCCATTATGGCAGCCAGAAGTGGTTCTTCACCCTCTCCGTGCTCTATCAGATCCACGCCAAGGGCTATAATGACGAGCAGCGGGACAATATCGTCAATGGCCGCATCTATGGCGACGAGCATACCCGTTGGGACGGCATCCGCCTGAAGATCGGGAGGGTGTTCTGATGTCGGCTCCCCGCGCATCCCTGTTGGCCCTGGTCCCGGTGGTGCTGGTGGCACCGCCAGCCCATGCCGCCACCTACCTCACCGTCGAGCAAGCGCAGGCGCTGATGTTCCCCGGCGAAACACTGACACCCGCCTTCCGCCCGCTCAGCAATGCCGACGCAGCAGCGATCCGGAAGGCCAGCGGCGTGTCGCCTCTCAACCGGCAGCTCAAAGCCTGGCGCTCTGCACGCGGCGGCTGGCTGATCGTCGATCAGGTCGTCGGCAAACATGAGTTCATTACCTTCGCCGTCGCCCTCGATGCCTCCGGCGCCGTGCGCTCGGTGGAGATCATGGACTATCGCGAAAGCTATGGTGATCAGGTGCGCAACCCCAAGTGGCGCGCTCAGTTTGCGGGCAAGCGCAACGGTGCCGCCTTGCAGCTCGACAAGGACATCAAGAATATCTCGGGGGCGACCCTTTCCTGCCGGCATGTCGCCGACGGGGTCAAGCGGTTGCTGGCGACCTATGCTATCGTCCTCGCCGGATAAGCTCGTCACCCGTTGCCAGCCCTGGCTGGGAACTTTTGTCGAGATCAGTGTAGCTGAAGCCGACATGGGAGCGGTTGAGGCCGCGTTCCGGGCGATTGCTCATATCCATGCGTGCATGTCCTTCCATAGTGCCGACAGCGACCTGGCTCGTCTTCGCTCCGCCCGGCCCGGCGAGACCGTGGCGGTGGACGAAGAAACGGCGGCGGTGCTGCGGATGGCGGTTGCACTGCATGAGGCGACCGATGGCTTGTTCGATGTCGCGGTGGGACGTGCGCTGGTTCGCAGCCGCTTCCTACCGCGTGAGGGCATCGCCCATCTTAGCCGCTATACCGGCACGACCGCCGATATCGAGATCATCGATGATCGGCATGTCCGATGCAGGAAGCGGCTGCTGATCGACCTTGGCGGCATAGCCAAAGGTCATGCGGTCGATCGCGCCGTTGCGGCTTTGCAGGCCGCCGGTGTCCGGGCGGGGCTGGTGAACGCAGGCGGCGATCTGCGGGCCTTCGGCGAGCAGGACTGGCAAGTGCAACTGCGCGATGCCGACGACGTCGTGCGCTATGGGCTGACCGTCCGAAATTGCGCGATGGCGAGTTCTGCCAATCTCTTTGACCGGCACGCAATCCGGGGAACGCTGCACAGTCCGCATGTCGGGCGGAACGGCGCGCCTGCACTCATCGATCATCGCGTGACCGTGCTTGCCGACAAATGCGCCATTGCCGATGCCATGACGAAAGTGGCCATGGTCGACGCGGATCTTGCCGACAGGATATTGGCAACGCGCAACGGTTATGTGCTGCGTCCCTCGATGACCAGGGAGGCAGCCTGATGCCGCGACGTCGTCACGATTTAAGCCCCGATCGCAATGACGCCGATGCACTGATGAAAATCATCACTTCCGTCGGCGGAGAAACGGCGCACTGCCTCGCGCTCGTCAGCAGGTCGGCATTCCCGACATTGGCAAATGGACGGAGGTGGCCGGTCTCAATGAAGGATTTAGTGGCATGAGCAGACGCCCTCCCCAATTTTCGACACGCCTACCAAGCTGGCAGAAATGGCTGATCTACACGAGCTTTTCCTTGCTCGTATCGGCGGGCGTTTGCTGGCTCGTCCTGGAATATTTTGTCCGCGTTGATGGCGAGTTCGGCCCGGAGCGAAGTCCGTGGCAACCCACGCTATTGTCGATCCACGGCCTTGCGTGCTTTGCATTTCTCGTGGCGGTTGGCGCCATGTTGCCTGTTCATGTACGGCTGGGCTTACTGGGCAAACGCAACCGCAAAAGCGGCATTGCCACAGGCGGTATCATCCTGTTCATGGCACTGACCGGCTACGGACTCTATTATATTGCGGACGACAGTCTGCGCGCCTGGGCAAGTACGGTTCACTGGCTCGGCGGGTTCACCACGGTTCTGATCGTGAGCGGCCACGTCTGGCTCGCGTGGAAACGTCCTCAGGCCAAGCGCAAAGCCGTACCTATACAGTTGAAGAAGAATCTGCCGATCGGCGAAATGCCAGTACCGGAACCGCAACTGGAGGCGGCAGAATGAAGTGGAACTGCTTTGGGTGAAGTGAAGTTTTACACTGCCTCGACAGCCGTCATAGTGCGTATTGTCGCCGCCACCATCTACCCGCAGAGATCAGGCAAGGTGGTTATGACCAGCAAGAACGTCCGTGCTCATCTCATGTGAACATTGGCTGTGTCCTGCCGGCCTGCGTTGAGTTCAAATCATCAGCTTTCGGGTAGCTGCGCTCCAGGTTGCTGATGTGGCGTCGGGTGCCGAAAGCCTGCGGAGGAATGACCGGTTTCGGGGTATGGATGCGGCAGTCTGAATGCCTTGGGTTGGCGTGCAGCCGCAATTAAAGGTTCTGGCTCCCCGAAGCGGCGAGGAGCCAGGCAACCTCAAATTTCTGTGCCCTCTGCTAATGTCAGTGCGTCCTCCACATCCACCCCGAGGTATCTGACCGTGCTTTCGATCTTCGTGTGTCCAAGCAGAATCTGGACGGCGCGGAGATTCCCGGTCGCCTTATAGATGATCGATGCCTTGGTCCGCCGCAGAGAATGGGTACCATAATCTTCACTGGGCAGGCCAATTCCCATGACCCATTCGTCAACAAGGCGGGCATATTGCCTCGTGCTTATGTGGGCAGCGTGATCAGTGCGGCTGGGGAAGGCGAAATCCTCCAGGGAGCCACCCCGCAGTTCGAGCCATTTGAGGAGGCTCGCGCGGGCGTCGTCCATTAGCTCAAACTGAACCGGCCTCCCGGTCTTTTGCTGAACCACGGTGGCCCGAGTTCGAATTTTCCGATCGCAGACGATGTCGCTGATCCTGATCTTCACCAGGTCGCAGCCGCGCAGCTTGCTATCGATAGCGAGATCGAAGAGGGCCCGGTCCCGAACGCGTCCGTGCTGATCCAGAAAAAAGCGTATCGCCCAGATCTGGCGGGGCTTAAGCGCCCGCTTCGCGCCAACCTTACGCCCGGCGTTCCACGATACTCGCTCGCGAACTGCGGGATCAAATTCTGATAATCCCATGACACTTCTCCAATAGGCCGTGATGGCCGAGGGAAGAACGCTTCAGATTAGGCCGACCCATTGTCGCCATTCAGCCGCCGATTTTTGATCTCCAAGTGCAGACCAGCGGCTTTCGCCTCGCTAGTCGCCGTTGGCATCGACCGTGAAAATCATCGTCTTGCCGCGTGACGCTGGATCCCATCCAGCCAACAACGCCGCCCGTACCCCCCTTGCGGCAATCGCGTCGTTGATGTGGGAACGCCCTTTGGGCAATCCTTTCATCAGGCGCTTGGGTGTTGGAAATTCGAGCACGGCATCGCGCGGCATACCCTGCGCGCGCAATGAGACAGTCATGCCCTTCCACCCATCGTCAGAGGATAGCCGGGGCTCGCTCAGGAGCTGCCAATCAAATTTGGATCCGTCGATTTCGACGGTGCCGCCAAGGCTACGGGTATTGGACATGCAACGGCCCTAGCATGCCGATGGCGGCACTTCATCCTTTTCACTGATGGTGCAGCGTCTTCTCGAACCCCTCATTTGCCTTCGTCATCTTGACGAGCCTCCTGAGGTGGCTGCGAACATGCCGCTCGAACCGGACATCGTCATAGATGCTCGTCGCCGGGTATTCGTCCTGGCCGATCAGTTCCTTAAGGCGTCTGGCGAACGCGGCCTGTTCATTCGTGCAATCGACAGCCTTCAGCACGCGGCAAACCCACTCTTCCGCAGCGGCCTTGTCATAATCGTCCCGCGCCTCATAGCCGCGCCGGTCCGCCGCAGCCTGATCTAGCCTCGATGCTTCGAACCGGCGCTCCAGCCATTTGCGGACCCGTTCGCCATCCCACGGTTTCAATGCTTCTGTCATCGCTGTTTCCCGTCCCGATTTTTTAGCAAGAGTATGGCGCGACGATCTGGGTGAGAGGTCAGCGACTATCAGGATGAGAACAGATTGTCGCGGCGGGTTCATCGTGCCGGGTTAGATTGTCGCTGGCAAGGGCGATTCTTCGCTCTGATTGTCGCTGACCGACATTTTCTCGATGGATTTGATTGTCGCGTATTTTGGTGTCCTTCCAGCGCCTGTTTGTCGCTGGAGGGCGGCCCTGCGACGATAGCTCTCGACATTCATCTCGAAGATGGTGGCGTGGTGAACGAGACGGTCGACGGCCGCGAGCGTCATGGCGGGATCCGGGAAGACCCGGTTCCATTCACCGAAGGGCTGGTTGGCCGTGATGAGCATGGATCGGCGCTCATAGCGGGCGCTGATCAACTCGAAGAGCACGGAGGTTTCAGCCTGATCCTTGGCGACATAGGCGAGGTCATCGAGGATGAGCAGGTGGTATTTGTCGAGTTTGGCGATGGCGGATTCGAGCGCCAGTTCCCGGCGCGCGACCTGAAGCTTCTGGACCAGCTCGGACGTGCGGGTGAACAGCACGCGCCAACCATTCTGGACGAGTTCCAGGCCGATGGCTGCCGCCAAGTGGCTCTTTCCTCCGCCCGGCGGGCCGAACAGGATGAGATTGGCGCCCTTTTCCAGCCATCCGTCACCCGAGGTCATGGCTGTGACCTGCGCCCGCGAGACCATCGGCACGGCGTCGAAGGCGAAGCTGTCGAGCGTTTTGCCCGGAGGCAGGCGTGCGTCGCTCAGATGACGTTCGATCCTGCGCCGGTCACGTTCGGCCATTTCATGCTCGGTAAGTGCAGCGAGCAGGCGGGTGGCGGGCCAGCCCTCCTTGTCGGCACGTTCGGTAAACTCGGGCCAGATCACCTTTATGGCGGGAAGCCTCAACTCGTTGAGGATGAAGCTCAGACGCTGGGCATCGACGTTATGGGCCTTGGTCATGCGGCCTCTCCCAGCAGCAGGGCATCGTAGTCGGTCAGGGGGCCAAGCTCGACCACCACCTCGGGCAGCGCGGCCGGGTCGGGCGAGAAGCGCGTTCGCAACGCTGCGATGTCGGGCAGCCGGCCTTCGTCAAGGTCCTGGGCGAGAAGATCGGCAAGCTCCGCCTCGCAGGCTCGTTCATGGGCCATGGACAGCAACTCGACCATCTGGCGGCAAGCGTCACGCTCGGACATGGCTTCGAGCAGCCGTTCGAACATGAGCCTGTACGCCTCGCGCGGGAACAACTGGTCGCGATAGGTCAACTGCAGCAGGGCCATCGGCTTGCGCCTGAGGCTATGGATCACGTGACGGTAATCCACCACATAGCCATGTTCGGTAGCGCTTTTCGGGCGACCGCGTGGCCGGGTCATGAGATAACTGCCGCCCAGGAACAGATCGAGCCGATCATCGTAGAGACGTACACGCAGTCGATGCCCGATCAACCGTGAGGGCACCGTGTAGAACACCTTGCGCAGAACGAAGGTGCAGGACGAGGTGACGGGAAGGATATGTTCCTCGTAGTCGCTGGTGCGACGATCAGGCAGCAGTTTGAGCGTTGCCCTTTCGGCGTCGATGCGGGCGGCATTGCGCCGGTTCTTTCGGGCAACGATCTCGTCAATGAACCTGCGATAGGCCGCCAGGTCCTCGAAGTCGGTCGATCCGCGCATCGCCAGCGCATCCTCGATCGCCGCCTTGAGATGGCCGTGGGAGCTCTCGACGCTGCCATTCTCATGCGCGATGCCGCGGTTGTTGCGGGTCGGCGTCATGCCATAATGCTCGCACAAGGCGTCGTAGCGTGTCGTCAGGTCCGTACGGGTATCGGCATCAAGGTTGCGGAACGCGGCCGACAGACTGTCGGTGCGGTGTTCACCGGGCACGCCGCCCAGCATCCAAAGCGCGTTCTGCAGCCCCTCGGCCAAGGCGACATAGCTCTCGCCGCCCAGGATGACATGGGCATGTTCGAAGCCCGACCACACCAGGCGGAAGTGGTAAAGCAGGTGATCGAGGGGCACGCCCGTGATCGTGACGCTGAGGCTCTTCATGTCGGTGAAGTCCGAAAGTCCCATTCGCCCCGGCTCATGGGTCTGGCGGAAGATCACTTCCTGTTCCGGGCCATGAACGGCCCGCCAGCCACGGATACGACGCTCCATCGTGCGGCGGACACCAAAATCGAGATCGGGATGGCGACGGCGCATCTCCTCGAAGATCGCCACCGGCCGCAAGCCAGGCGCCGCCTTCAACATTGGCACAATCTCGCTCTCGAAGATCGATTCCAGCGGATCAGGTCGCCGCCGCCCGCGAGGCTCCTTACGGTGTGAAGGAAGCACCGGATCGCTCGCGATCCGGTAGCCCGTCGCCGTGCTGAACCCGGACTTCGCCGCAGCCACCGGGACCGGGTTGGTCTGTCGCAATTTCATGAAAAGCCTCATTTGATGATCGTTGACGTGGCAACCCGGCACTCACGGCATCTCCCTCCAATCTGGAAATGCTCATGAATATTGGGTTGGCCCCGACCATCTGCGGCCCCTTTTGGGAGGGCCATCGGCTGTTGGGGTCTCGGCTACGGGCTTCGGGCTACGCCCTCCGCCCTTCGCCGACACCCCAACAGCCGATTCTCACCTTGATTGACGCTGCGCTCTCATCCTGATTGTCGCCGCGCAAGCAAGAGGCCGATTTTCGGCAAAGGGCCGATCTATGAACTTACCAATATGATGCCGGCGTTCGCATCGCTATAGCCGAACCGAAATCAAGGCAGTTAAATCGATCTATGGCCCGCAAGCGTTCGAAACACGATCCCTTTGATCATCTTCCGCAGGAAGACGAAGCTCCAGTAGCGCCGGTGGCCTGCTGGCTATGCGGTCGCCCGACCGGCAAGACCATCGTCTGGCATCATCCCATACCCAAGAGCCGCGGCGGTCGCGATGTCGTGCCGATGCATTCCATCTGCCAGCGAACGCTGATTGCCAATTTCACCAATTCCGAACTGCAGCGCCACGGGATGGAGGTGGCGGGTCTGCTGGAAAATCCGAATGTTCGTAAATTCGTTGACTGGGTCGCGAACAAGGATCCGGACTTCACGGCGACCATCGCAAAGAAGCAACGCTGATTGCGCTGATCATCGGCGCAATAGGGCCGCATTCGTGTACAAGCCTGATGGTCACGGATGGGTTTGAACTGGAGCGGGTATGTCCATCAGCGAGTTCTGCCGTTCAAAACTGCGAAGCGTCAAATTTTCCAAGCGCGGCCAAGATGAAGCCGAACACTAAAGGTGACTTTCTACTTCGGAAAACGGCCGCGAGAGGACATCATAAAGTTCGGTGGCAGCAAAGCCTGCAGCAATGAGAGCGAGGACCAAGAACACACCAAATTGGAATGCCGCTGACCAACGTCGGCTGCTCTCCAATTGGCGTGCGATGCGAGCATCTGCCTCCATTCTCGGCCGTGCTCGACGCTCACAGGAAGATTCAGGGTCGTTCGCAGATCGGGGGCGGGAAGCCAAGCGGGGTTCGTTGATTATGACCGCAATGTCGATCCTGTCTTGCGCCTGTATCCCGAAAAAGCGATTCTTGCGCCAGACGACCCGACCAATAATTGTCTGTCGTCCACGCCGGATTTCTACATAAGTGCCGCGATCAGGGGCTTCGTCAGACGCGACGAGTGCGCCACCGGAGGACAGATTGTGGATGACCACTTCGATCCAGGATGCACCCACGTGCATCCGCGCCGGGATCAACACTGGGTGACGTGTTTCGCGAGGCTTGTATCCTATCTGTAATGCCCTGAGCACGCCGCAACCTCTCCCAGATTTGTCGCTGCTAAACGATCATAGTGTACAAAATGCTAAGAAGTAGTGGATATCGCCACGCGTTCGCCGTTGAAAGGGTGTCTATTTCGCGACCGCGCGGCCAACCGTATTTGGCAGAAACACTGCCAAATGGCACCAAATCGGCGTCAAGGTGATCGAGGACCAAATCCATTTGATCTCTTCCTGACCCTGTGCAAAAAACTCCAATGTATGACGGGACTATCACCATAGCGCGAATGGTCGACCCTTCTTTGCCGTACAGGGACCAATTTTCGATCTCCAGGTCCGGAAGGGCAGCTATCCGAACTACGGACCTCAAAACTGGCCGTTAGCCGACACCATATAGATTCTGGCTCCTCGCAGCGGCGAGGAGCCAGAAAACTTCAGATTTCTGTTCCCTCTGCCAAAGTCAAAGCGTCCTCCACATCCACTCCGAGGTACCTGACCGTGCTTTCAATCTTCGTGTGCCCGAGCAGGATCTGGACGGCGCGGAGATTTCCGGTCGCCTTGTATATGATAGACGCCTTGGTTCGCCGCAGGGAATGGGTACCATAATCCTCGCTCGGTAAGCCAATTCCCGTGACCCATTCATCGACAAGGCGGGCGTACTGCCTCGTGCTTATGTGGGCGGCGTGGTCGGTGCGGCTGGGGAATGCGTAATCCTCAAGGGCGCCACCTCGCAGTTCAAGCCACTTGAGGAGGCTGGCGCGAGCATCGTCCATCAGCTCAAACTGAACCGGCCTGCCGGTCTTTTGCTGAACGACAGTCGCCCTTGTTCGAATTTTCCGATCACAAACGATGTCGCTGATCCTGATCTTCACCAAATCGCAGCCGCGCAGTTTGCTATCGATAGCGAGGTCAAAGAGGGCTCGATCTCGGATTCGTCCATGTTGATCCAGAAAGAAACGGATCGCCCAGATCTGGCGAGGCTTGAGCGCGCGCTTCGCACCAACCTTCCGTCCGGCGTTCCACGATACTCGTTCGCGAGCGGCGGGATCAAATTCTGATAATCCCATGACACATCTCCTGAGGCCATGATGGCCGCGGGAAGAACGCATCACAGAATGGCCGACCCAAAATGGCTGCTCAGCGACGATTCTCGCTTTCCCGATTCCTAACGTCCGTTCATCTTCCAGTGTGTAATGCACGTTCGGGCGAACGGCCCGGCTCCTTCAACTGCCATGCTACGCATAGAAGCGACATTTCCCGCTGTCAGCATAGGACGAGTTCATATCTCCGAATGCATGATCTGAGGGATGCGCCGCCCTTCTACGTATAGAGAAGCAGGCAAGGAGGATTCGAACCATGAGACGCCATCTGATTACAGCTACATTGATGCTGTTATCGACCGCAGCCAGCGCAGCCGCGCCGATCATCGTGCATCGCGATCCGGGCTGCGGCTGCTGCGAGAAATGGGCAGCGCAGGTGCAGGCACAGTTCGGCCGTCGCGTAACGATGATCGACGATCAGGCAAGATCCGCATTCCAGAAGGCGCGCGGTGTCCCCTCAACGCTCGTCTCCTGCCACACCGCCGTAATCGACGGCATGGTGTTCGAAGGCCATGTCCCGATCGCAGACATGAAGCGCGTCCTCGCCCAGCGCCCCAAGGGGGTGTCGGGTCTTGCCGTCGCCGGGATGCCGCTCGGTTCTCCCGGTATGGAAGTGCCGGGCCAACGTGCCCAACCCTATGTCGTCACCGCCTTCGGCGCGGGCGGTACGCGGATATTTGCGCGTCACTGATCCGGCGGTTGAGCTGATCGAGAGGCTCGGCTAGATAGATACGGTCGTGAAACGCTTGTTCGCATCCCTGCTCCTGCTCGGAGCCCTGTTCGGCCTCTTCGGGGCTGAGCTTGCCTATGCACGCGGCGCGGTGCTCGCGACCGTCAGTGCGCCCAAGGCGATGACGATGGATGCGGACTGCATGGCGATGATGGCCAAGCAGCAACCCGCGCCCGAACAAAAGCCCTGCAAGGGCCTCACGCTTGACTGCATTGCCGCCATGGGCTGCGTCGTGCCGCTAATGGCGACGGACCTTGGCGCAGGGCTTGCCGAGCGCATCCTTTATGCCGCACCTGATTTCTGGGCCGCGACCAATAAGCTGGCCGGCCAGACCTTTGCCCCTGATCCCGAGCCTCCCACGACCCTTGGCTGATTGAACGATCGCGCCTGACTGGTGCGCGCTTTGCTGCGCTCGGGCGACGCGATCCCACAGTCATTTCAGTCTAAGGATATTCGTGATGTTCAAGTCGATTTCGGCTGCCTTGTTGGCAACCCTCACCCTCGCGGCCCCCGTATGGGCCGCAGACCGTCAGCCGACGTCTTCGGGCCACTGGGAATGGCGATCCGTGCCGCAGCCTGGTCCCCGCGCCGTGGGGCCTGCCCGAAAGCATGTGTGGATGCCCGATCATCCGCAGATGGCCAAGTGCGACTGCGACATGATGGCGACAAATGCCGCCGATTGCATGAAAGCCATGCATGACGGCCATTCCAGGCCATCGGCCGGCTGAAGCGAGCTTCCCGGCCGATAAGGAAAATAATCGTGGCCGGGCGCGTGGCGCCGGCGCAGCCGTGGTGGTTGTGTCGGCGCACGTTGCCGCTCCGACCCATCCTTGCGCCGGGCAGCTCTCGATCGGGAGTTCTCCATGCATCGCCTTCTTCTTGCCCTGCCGCTGCTCGCGAGCACTGCGATGGCGCAGGCCGAGCCTTTGCGCTTCGACGAGGCATTGGCCCGCGCCGAGGGGCAGGCGCCATCCATTCGTGCGCGGCTGCTCGAAGCCCAATCGCGCCGCGCGGCCCTACCTGCCGCGGATCAGTTGCCCGATCCCAAGCTCGGCGTCGGCATCGACAATTATCCCATTTCCGGGCCACCGGCAGGGAGTTTCGTTGAGGACAGCATGACCATGGCGCATATCGGCATTTCCCAGGATGTGCCCAATGCCGCCAAACGGCATGCCCGCAGGACACGCGCAGCAACCGATGTCGCCACGGCGGAAGCCATGATCCTGTCCGAAGCTCGGCGCGTGCGCGTGGCAACGGCGCTGGCCTGGATCGACCTCGCCTATGCAGAGCGCCGCCTGGCCGTGCTCGACGGCATCATGGCACGGCTTGGGAAGCTCCAGACCGCCGCCTTCACCAGCGTCGCTTCGGGGGCCGCGCGACCGGCGCAATCGCTTGATATTCGCCAGAGCCTCACGGCTCTGGAAGATCAGCGAAGCGAACTGCTTGCCGATGAGGGCCGGGCGCGGGCGAACCTGGCGCGCTGGACCGGCATGGAATCACCGGAGGCAGATGGCGACCTTCCGGCCATTGCCGTCAACCCGGATATGTTGCGCGCCGCCATCATCCATCATCCGGATCTGGCAACTGCTGCCGCGCGTACAGCGCAGGCGCGTGCCGATCTGTCGGTCGCACAGGCTGACAAGCGGCCCGACTGGGCATTCGACCTTGCCTATCAGCGCCGGGCCGAGCGCTTTGGCGACATGGTATCGGCCGGCGTGACGATCAGCCTCCCGCTATTTTCCAGCAAACGGCAAGACCCAATGATCGCGGCGAGTGCCGCGACCGCTTCGGCCGCCGTTGCGCAAGAGGAGGATTTGCGTCGGGCGCTCCAGGCCGATCTCGAAGCAGGCCTCGCGGATCATGATATGCACCATGACCAATGGCGGCGTGCAAAGGATGTGCTGCTGCCTCTGGCGCGGCAGAGGGCCGAGCTGGAGACGGCGAGCTATGCCGCCGGACGCGCGGGCCTTCTCGACGTGATCCAGGCGCAGTCCATGCTGGCTGAGAGCGAACTACAACTTCTCGAACGGGAAGCCGCCGTTGCGCGCGATGCGGCCCGGCTGACACTGACCTTTGGGGGGCAGGATCAATGATTTCTCTTATGACACTCCGAAGCGAGCTCGTCCTGGGCGGCGCTGCCCTGGCCCTTGCCGCCGGCGCGCTGGGCTATGGGCTGGCCCGCTGGAGCCAAATGGACGCGCCTCCCTCAACAACCGAGACGGGCCGCAAAATCCTCTACTGGTATGATCCGATGGTGCCTAGCCAGCATTTCGACAAGCCTGGTAAGTCCCCCTTCATGGACATGGCACTTGTCCCCAAATATGCCGGTGAGGGCGAGGATCAGCCCGGCATGGCCATCGATCCGGCGCGAACCCAGTCGCTAGGCCTTCGCGTCGCCGAAGTTCGGATGGGTAGCCTTTCCTCAAGCATCACCGCAACCGGCACGATTGACTTCAACGAGCGGGATGTCGCGATCGTGCAGGCGCGGGCGGCAGGATTTGTGACCCAAGTCTATGGCCACGCACCGGGGGACATGATCGCAGCAGGCGCGCCGCTGGCTGCCATATTGGTGCCGGAATGGGCAGGCGCGCAGGCGGAATATCTTGCGGTCCGCCGGATCGGCGACGCAGCCCTCACGCGCGCCGCACGCCAGCGGCTCACCTTGCTCGGCATGCCGGCCGGAACGATCGCGTCGGTCAATCGCACCGGCCGCGCCCAGACGGTCGTGACGGTTTCCACGCCGGTAGGGGGGACAATCAAAGCGCTTGGCGTCCGCGCCGGTATGACCGTCGCCGCAGGCCAGACTTTGGCCGAGGTCAATGGCTTTGGCTCGGTCTGGCTCAATGCCGCCGTTCCCGAAAATGTCGCAGGAAAAGTTCGGCTAGGTCAGGCCGCGAGCGCGACGCTCGCTGCTTATCCCGGAGAGCGCTTCACAGGACGCATCGCCGCCATTCTGCCCAGCGTCGCCGCGGACAGTCGAACGCTCACGGTTCGGATCGAACTCGCCAATCACGGAGGAAGGCTGCACCCTGGCATGTTCGCCTCCGTCGATCTGGGGGGATCAGACCATCAGGCGCTTTTGGTTCCCTCAGAGGCGGTGATCCGCACCGGCACGCGCACACTGGTCATGCTCGCGCTGCCGGGTGGGCGCTATCAGCCTGCTGAGGTTCGCACCGGTGTTGAAGCGGGAGAGCAGACCGAAATCCTTGCCGGGCTGGCGCATGGGGAGAAAGTCGTTGCCTCTGGGCAATTCTTGCTCGATTCCGAGGCCAGTCTTTCGGGCGTGAAGGCACGGCCGATAGCGGCGGCGTCAGCCTCGGCGCCGACGGCGCAACCCTTGGGTGCCTACACAACGAGGGGCCGGATCGACAGCATTGCCGCCGACAGGATCACTTTCAGCCATGAACCCGTTCCCGCGCTGCAATGGCCCGCGATGACGATGACCTTCCACTTGGCCAGTCCCGGTCAGGCTCATGGCTTCAAGATTGGGGACCAAGCCCGCTTCAGCTTCGACCAGACCGCGCAGGGACCGACGATCCGGACCATGGCGCGGGAGGCGCGTCGATGATCGGTCGCCTCATCCATTGGTCGGTGCGCAACCGGCTGTTCGTCATGCTCGGAATATTGGCGCTGCTGTTCGCCGGGCTCTGGGCCGTGCGGCAGACCCCGGTCGATGCGTTGCCGGACCTTTCCGACACACAGGTCATCATCCGCACCAGCTATCCCGGCCAAGCGCCGCAGATCGTCGAAAATCAAGTCACCTATCCGCTCGCCACCACCATGCTGTCGGTGCCGGGCGCGCGGACGGTGCGCGGCTATTCCTTCTTTGGCGACAGCTTCGTCTATGTGATCTTCGAGGAAGGGACCGACCTTTATTGGGCGCGCTCGCGCGTTCTGGAATATCTCAATCAGGTCCAGGGTCGGCTTCCCGAAACGGCTCGGAGCGCCATCGGTCCGGATGCCACCGGCGTCGGCTGGGTCTATGAATATGCGCTGGTCGACCGCACCGGAGGCCATGATCTCTCGCAACTCCGATCGCTCCAGGACTGGTTCCTGCGCTATGAACTCAAAAGCGTTCCCGGCGTCGCGGAGGTCGCCAGCATCGGCGGGATGGTCCGGCAATATCAGGTCGTGCTCGATCCGGTGAAGCTCGCCGGCTATGGCGTGACCCATGCCGAGACCGTCGAGGCCATCCGCAAGGCCAATCAGGAAGCGGGCGGGTCGGTTCTCGAACTGGGCGAGGCGGAATATATGGTCCGGGCTTCGGGCTATCTCCGGTCGCTTGACGATTTTCAAGCCATTGTGCTGCGGACCACGACCGGCGGCATCCCGGTGCGCTTGGGCGATGTCGCGACGATCCAGATCGGTCCGGAAATGCGCCGGGGAATTGCCGAACTGGATGGCGACGGCGAGGTCGCGGGCGGCGTGGTAATCCTCCGGTCAGGCGCCGATGCGCGGGCCACGATCGAGGCGGTACGCGGCCGACTGGAGCAGCTCAAGAAGAGCCTGCCGCGCGGCGTCGCGATCGTTCCCACCTATGACCGCTCGCAGCTCATCGACGCCGCCATCGACAATCTCACCCACAAGCTCATCGAGGAATTTGTCGTCGTCGCCATCATCTGTGCGCTTTTCCTCTGGCATGTCCGCTCGGCCCTGGTCGCCATAGCGACCCTGCCGCTGGGGGTGCTGGCCGCGTTCGTCGTGATGCGCTTGCAGGGCGTCAATGCAAACATCATGTCGCTGGGCGGCATCGCCATCGCCATCGGCGCCATGGTCGACGCCGCGATCGTCATGATCGAGAATGCCCATAAGCAGATAGAGCGCTGGACGCATGACCATCCGGGAGAGACGCTGGAAGGGGCCGAACGCTGGTCGGTCATCACCAGAGCGACCTGCGAGGTCGGGCCAGCGCTCTTCTTCTCGCTGCTCATCATCACGCTCTCTTTCGTGCCCGTATTCACCTTGCAGGCGCAGGAGGGGCGGCTGTTCGCGCCGCTAGCCTTTACCAAGACCTATACGATGGCGGCAGCCGCGATCCTTTCGGTGACGCTTGTGCCGGTGCTGATGGGCTGGCTTATCCGGGGCAAAATCCCCTCCGAACAGGCCAATCCGGTCAACCGGATACTGACCGCCGCCTATCGGCCCGCCATCGACTGGGTCATCAAGCGGCCCAAGGCCACACTCCTGATCGCCGCGCTTGTGTTCCTGACCACGGCCTGGCCGCTGTCCCGGCTGGGCGGCGAGTTCCTGCCTGCCATGAACGAGGGCGATCTGCTCTACATGCCGTCAGCATTACCGGGCCTCTCGGCTGCCAAGGCGGCCGAACTGCTCCAGCAGACCGACCGGATGATCAAATCCGTGCCGGAGGTGCAGAGCGTGTTCGGCAAGGCGGGTCGCGCCGAGAGCGCCACCGATCCGGCCCCGCTGGAAATGTTCGAAACCACCATCCGATTCAAGCCCCGCGACCAGTGGCGGCCCGGCATAACACCTCAGAGGCTGGTCGATGAACTGGATCGCGCCGTGAAGGTGCCGGGCCTTGCCAATATCTGGGTGCCGCCCATCCGAAACCGGATCGACATGCTGGCGACCGGCATCAAGAGTCCGATCGGGATCAAGGTGTCGGGCGCTGACCTTGCGACCATCGACCGCATCGCGCGGCAGATCGAAGGGGTTGCCAAGGCCGTGCCAGGGGTCAGCTCTGCGCTGGCCGAACGGTCGACCAGCGGTCGCTATGTCGATGTCGACATCGATCGGGCAGCGGCAGCCCGCTATGGGCTCAATATCGCGGACGTCCAGGCGATCGTCTCGGGCGCGATTGGTGGCGAAAATATCGGGCAGACCGTCGAAGGGCTTGCCCGCTATCCGATCAGCGTGCGCTATCCCCGCGAGCTGCGCGACAATCCTGACGCACTACGTGCCCTACCGTTACTGACACCATCGGGGCAGCAGATCACACTGGGCACGGTTGCCCGCATCGCGATCACCGATGGGCCGCCCATGCTCAAGACGGAGAATGGCAGGCCCTCCACCTGGGTCTATGTCGATGTGCGGGAGCGTGACCTTGCGTCCGTGGTGGATGATCTCCAGCATGCCGTTACGCGGGACGTAAAGCTCTCGCCGGGCGTCAGCATCGCCTATTCCGGGCAGTTCGAATATCTCCAGCGGGCGCTGGAGAGGCTGAAGATCGTGGTGCCCGCCACACTCGCGATCATCTTCCTGCTGCTTTACCTCATCTTCCGCAGGGTCGACGAAGCACTGCTGATCATGGGATCTTTGCCCTTCGCGCTCACGGGCGGCATCTGGATCCTCTACCTGCTGGGCTATCACCAGTCGGTCGCCACCGGGGTCGGGTTCATCGCTCTTGCCGGGGTCGCCGCCGAATTTGGCGTGATTATGCTCCTCTACCTCAAGCACGCGCTTGTGGCGCGCGGCAGCAACCCCTCCCAGGAGGATGTCGCCGGGGCCGTTCGCGAGGGCGCCGTTCTTCGTGTGCGGCCCAAGGCGATGACGGTCGCCGTGATCATCGCCGGTCTGATGCCGATCCTGCTGGGATCGGGCGCGGGTTCGGAGGTCATGAGCCGTATCGCAGCGCCCATGGTCGGCGGCATGCTGACCGCGCCCCTGCTGTCGATGTTCGTCATCCCGGCCGCCTATCTGCTGCTGCGGCAGCGATGGCCGGATCATTCTTCCCACCAGTCCAACACGAAAGGAGACGATAATGCGGTCATCTATGTTTAAGGCTCTTGGCCTCACCTTGCTGCTCGCCGCCTGCGGTCCAAAATCCGGGACCAATGAGACGGGCGCAGCGAACGGCATCGCGCCGGCTGCCGCAGCGATGAACGCGATGGGTAATGATATGGGCAATATGGCGATGACCCCCGGCGACAAAATGGCCAAAGGCGCCGGCAAGGTGACCGCCGTCGACAAGGCAGCAGGCACCATCACCCTCGATCATGGCCCGATTGCCGAGGCGGGCTGGCCTGCCATGACCATGGCGTTCAAGGCCTCGCCCGCGCTCATCGACAGCATCAAGGTAGGCGACGCCGTGGATTTTGATCTCAAGCTCGAAGGCGGAGCCGGCGAGATCACGGCAATCAGCAAGAAATGAAGACCATGGGAGCCGGGCCAGAGCGTGGCTCCCATTCAACCGTCAGGTGCCTGCCGCGGGCCAGGGCTCCATCAACGCCTTGAGGTCAACACACGTGTCGCAGCTTTCGCCGATCAGCTCCTTCCTCGAATGGAGAATTCCGCCAATAATTGGGCGAGCGCTTCAATCTGCTCTCCGCTACCCTGCAAGGCGTCCTCTGATGCACGATCGACTATATTAGCGACGAATTGCGAAGGCCCGGCGTAGGCAAGAGACCAAGTGACAAACCGCCGGTGAGAATATTCTCCAGACGCTATAGTTCTGACATTTTCATGCCGGGGGTCTTGAAGAATGCTGGCTTTCAATTCTTCGATCGCCGTAGGTGTTCCTTCCAAATACTGGACGAAGTTTCGCCCTGTAAAAAGAAGAGCACCGGTCACTTCAAGCGAACGATTGCGAGGAATAGAGACGTTAACGATTTCCCGGATGCATTCTTCGGTGTCGATCTCGTCAAGCCGGCTCGTGCTTATATAGAACCATCGCGCAAACATGCGCGACTGTATGACGGTTGTAAAAGAAAGTAAAGGCGAGGTGCATGGTGGGGACCAGTAATGCACCTCGCCTTTACAACTACCGGGCCTCGGGGGAGGCATCGGTGATCGAAGGCCCTCAGGGTAGCCAATGAAGGTTAACATGGGCTTGGCGCATATTACGGTAAAAATACCGTACGCGTGGATAACAAGCCCGCAAGAATCCGTTCTTATCAAGCGCGCAACATCGCAGGAGAGGTGGGTGGCTGAAGACAATGGTAAAAATCCGACTTCACCCCGGGGGTGTCCGGAGCAGCGTCGGCATACCCGAAAGACCGTGTTCAAGTCTGCGCTGCTCTATCCTGTCCAAGACGAAGTCGGCCTCTCCGTCGAGAATGTTTCGCACTCTGGCCTGAGCTGCCAATGCGTCCTCGTCCTTGGGTTGCTCCAGCAGGTTCATGTGAGTTTCGACGGGCAGAGCTTTCGAAGCGCCGAGGTCCGTTGGGTAAAGGGCACCAGGTGCGGCCTGCTGATGGAGGAGCCACTTCTCTGGATTGACGGGATCGAAATTGATCCAGACACATCATCTCAGAATCATCCGCCTCGCGAGCATCGTGTGCCGGTTACCCTGCCAGCAACGCTCATAACCTCAGCTCCCGTATTGCCTGGCACCATTCGCAACATGTCGGTCGAGGGCATGATGATTGAAGTTGGCTGTGAACTCCCCGAGGGAATGCGTTTGCTGGTGAAGAGCCGCGACAGTGCAGTACGTCTGGGACGGGTGCAATGGTCTGCCGGGGGCATGGCTGGCCTGTTCTTTGAGCCGCCCCGTAAGCCTCTGGAATAAGCGGAGTTGCAACTTTTCTGCCTGTCACGTGTTGAGCGAAAAGAAAGAAACAGCGTTATTGCGATGGATAGTCCGTGCCCAATCTATGTTGTGGACGACGACACCAGAATGCGCCAACATCTGGTGAGATTGCTGCGCGGCCAAAAATTTGCGCCGACTCCCTTTTCCACCGGATCAGATTTTGGCGAGGCGATGAGCTATCTCGCTCCTGGCATTGCGTTGCTGGAATTGCGCCTTATCGAAATGAACGGGGTTCCTACAATAGCAGATCCCCTATCGCGGCGTCAGGACATTCCTGTGATTGTAATGGCGGCCAATGGCGATATCCCGACAGCGGTCAAGGTGATCAAGCGAGGAGCGGTCGATTTCCTGGAAAAGCCTTTTACCGATCACCATCTCTTGAAAATGCTAGCAAGTACGCAAACCCTTCACCAGGGCAGAATTGAGGCTCAGGAACGGAAGGATCGTGCCGAGGTTCATCTGCACAGTCTCACGACAAGAGAACTGGATATTATGAGGGCATTGGGCTCCCATAGGAATAACCGCATGGTCGCGGAGGAATTCAACCTCAGCCTGAGAACGGTAGAGATGCATCGGGCCAGAATCATGAAAAAATTCGGCGCAAAGCGGTTTGACGATGTATTACGGGAAATTAGTGAGGCGGGATTAGAATGAGGATTTAATTATATATGATCGACAACCGATCAGCCAAAAAATTCATTGCCATTCTTATGTTCCTTATTATCAGCATCATTATATTATATCGAAATATATGATATAAATAAACGAAATCATCTTCGAAAAATCGTATAATTATGCGCGTCTATTTAATGAAATCCGATCAGCCAATCGATATTTCTCGGAAAATAGATCCGCATCCATGGGCTGACCAAATAAATATCCTTGGCCATCTTCACATGCATGCTCGCGTAGAAATGACAATTGCTCCTCGTTTTCGATCCCTTCGGCAATGACGGAGTAGCCTAATCGATGGGAAAGTTCGATCAGAGAGCTCACAATAGTCCTGTCGGCTTCAGAATGCTGTAGAGAACGGGTAAATTCCTTATCTATCTTGATACGATTAATTGGATAATATTTGAGAAAATTGAGGGATGCATATCCAGTACCAAAGTCATCAAATGAAATATTAACCCCCATATCCCTTATTGCATTGAGCTGGTCAATGATGTCATCTTTGCAATCAAGAGCGATATTCTCTGTGATTTCTATTTCAATGGCTTCAGGATCGAGCCCGCTCTCCTTTAGCGCGTCTCGAATGACTGAAGGAAGATTCCCCGCCTCAAACTGTGCCGCAAATAAGTTGACGCCAATCCGAAAAGCTGGCGCAAATTTGCGCCACTCAACTGCCTGCGCGCAGGCTTTTCTGAGGACCATCGTGCCTACATCCGCCGCAATCGGGCTACTTTCCAGTGCAGGAAGGAATGCCGCCGGCTGCAGCATGTTGCGCACCGGATGGCGCCATCGCAGAAGAGCCTCCGCGCCGACCAGGGAATTGTCGCTCAATCTGATCTGCGGCTGGAAGACGAGACTAAATTCCTCTTTTTCCAAGGCATGATGGAGTTCTGTGGCGAACAACCGGCGGGCGACAGCCTCACTGCGGAGTGATGGGTGGAAAATAAATGACGTTCCAAGTCTTTCAGATTTGGCATGGCGCAAGGCCAGATCTGCATTGCCAATCAGGCTTTCCAATGTTTCCCCGTGGTGAGGATAAATGACAACGCCACAATTTGCTGAAATTCTGGTCTCACCCCCAGAAACGAACATAGGCTGATTTACGGATTCTATTATAAAACTTGCAATATTATTCAAATATTTTTCACTGCTAACGCCTGGAAGGAGAATTGCAAATTCGTCTCCACTGATCCGTGAGATTGTCGCATTGCCCTGTGTGCAATCGACCATTCTTCTTGCGGCATCGCGCAATATAGAATCACCAGAATTATAGCCAAGTGCGATGTTGACATCTTTGATACCGTGCAGATCGACAGAGATAATGGAGAATTTTTCATTATTATCTATGGAATTATTCACAGTTTTGTAAAATAAGTTCCGATTTGGGAGACTTGTTAGCAAGTCATAATTGGCTATCCGCTCAAAAATTCCTCCGTCTTCGGTACAAAATGAAAGATCATTAACAATCGCGCTGACGTAAATTTCATCAGCAAATTTGGTCGTCGTCCAGATGAGTTCAATCTTAAATTTTGAGCCGTCACATCGCTTCGCAATGTATGTGCTGAATTCCCTGTCACCCAGATGGATTCTGTCCACATATCCGTCCAGGGCTCGGGAAAAGATTTGCCGATCATCGTCGTCGATGAGCAGGTCGACCGGCTTCATGTAGATTTCTTCCGGTGCATATCCGAACAAATTGGCAGCACTATCATTGCAAATCACAATTTTGCGGGTGCGGTCGATGCAGATTATCGCCTTCCGGGAAGCGCTGGCGCAAACTTCAAGATCGGACAAATGCATCTTCATCGCAACTTCAAGGCGGCGTAGTTCGAGTCTGTCGGTAACCAATCGCGCAAGATCCCGAAGGCGACTGCGATCCTCCTCGCTAAATTCAGAGCGCGGACTGGAATCGATGATGCAGAGAGCTCCCAGAGCATGTCCGGACGGCGTCTTGATCGGTGTACCGGCATAGAAACGAATTTTGTCGCTGGTCACGAGGGGATTGTCGTGAAACCGCACGTCCAGCGTGGCGTCCGCAATAACCAGCACGTCATCCTGAGTGATTGCATGGGCACAAAAAGATATATCGCGGCCCATGTCGCACTCTCCGACCCCGGCGTTTGCGATAAGAAACGCATGATCTGTGCCGATCATGTTAACGGCGGCGGCAGGGACTCCAAAGATTTGGGTCGCCATTTCGACAATGGGAGTTAGGCTTGGAAGCTCGACGCCTGCAACAAGGCCATAGTCGGCGAGCGACAGCAGGCGCTCACCTTCACCGGCAATCGAATCAGGACACCGCATAGAAACTCCCTCACATCTGCCTTAAATCAACTTGGTAAGCGACCGGTAAAGGCGCGACTTTCGATACCCGGCGCGTCAGTTGACGCTTGAACCCCTCCGCCCCGTTGCGCCGGGACAGTAAGCTTCTCTCCAATCCTTTGTGGTTGCCGAAACCGGGAGGGCGAGTGAAGTCGCCTGGGGAAAGCGCTTGATCGGCGGGAAATCCGTCCACTGCCGTAGACAAAGTGCCAATTACATTCCGGCATAGCGATATTATAAATATTATTTTTTAAGATGTTTTTGTCAAATAAACATGATCATTATTCACGATAGCTATCTATCTTATGATAGATTTTAGTTGTTCTCTCTTTACGAATGCGGTTAATCGATCTTTCAATAATAACTTGATATCCACATCCGCGATCATCGATATTATGGTTCTCAAGATTTTCGACCGAGTCATTATCAAAATTCTTGCGCATTTTCTCTGAAAATAAATCCTTTAGAGAAACTCTCTTGTGGGCTGTCTCGGATAAAATGGACATAATATTTTACCAATTATTCAACTCGTCAGTGGATATTTTCATCAATTGTCAAATATATAGATAATAAATATTTACCACATAGAGTCAGTGAATGCTTCAAGAGATTTTAAGTGTAAAAAGGTTAAATGAGCTGGCATTAGTCTGACCGTATTTTTACGGTATGCGCATTATATGGAATTTGACTGTCACTAACCCGGTATCCTGGTTGTGCATTGCACTTACCGCTTGGACTTGTCGGCCGCTTCGGTGGCCGTTTCCACCCAATAAGGAGCTGTGGTGAGAAGATCATGTAGGACGATCGATGGTTTCTAGCGCAGCAGTGAGAATGAAGTGGCCCCGCATGACGAACGCCAAGCAGCCAACGCCTGCCACGCCCGTTTCGTTCGCGTAACATAATGTTCGCCGGAATAAATCCTAGACGGCCAATTGCGGGCGCACTGCAGAGCGAGGTGAGAAAAATACCTCTTGAAAGCGGTGGATGACCTCCTAAATTCCTACCCGCCGGACGCCGAACCGGGTCCGGTGGGACACATGAGAGCGCCGGCTCTCTCCGGCGCCGCTCATGCCCAGATCGCTTCGTAGGAGGATTTGGAAATGAGAAATAACTTCGACTTCACGCCCTATCGGCGTTCGACCGTGGGCTTTGATCGACTCTTCAACCTGCTTGAAGCAGGTGCGCGGGAGGACGAAGGTTACCCACCCTTTGACATCCTCAAAGATGGCGAGGACAGTTATCGCATCACGCTGGCGGTCGCTGGTTTCCGTCCCAACGACATTGAGGTGGTGGCACAGCAGAATTTGCTCACCGTCACCGGCAGGCATGCCGAAGACGACGGCAAGGGCGAGTATCTCCATCGCGGGGTCGCCATGCGTCCATTTGAGCGACGCTTCCAGCTTGCCGACTTCATCGAAGCAGGAGAAGCCAGCTTCGAGAACGGCTTGCTCAGCATCGCGCTCAAGCGCGTCGTGCCTGAGGCGATGAAACCACGCCGGATCGCCATCAGCCCTGGCCTGGCCGCTAGTGATCGCATTGGCGGAGGCGATACAGTCGGCGAGGCTGCCTAACCCACGTTACACCCGGCCTGCCGGCACCGCCGCCTGCAACCCAGCGGGCGGCGCCCGGCAGGTTCTGCCCATCGTCAAAGAAAGGAGATTATCTGTGGCCATTCGTGACTTCATTCCTTGGAACCGGCAGGAAAACCGGCTTCCCGTCCCGGTCAGCGCGGAGCGCGACCGCGACAATGATACCCACCCGCTGCTCTCGCTCCACCGCGAGGTGAACCGGTTGTTCGACGACGTCTTTCGCGGTTTCGGTGTGCCGTCGCTTGCCGGGTTCGACCGCGGTCTGTCGTGGCCGAACCTCGAACTGGCTGAGACCGATAAGGAAATCCGAGTCACGGCCGAACTTCCCGGTCTTGAAGAAAAGGACTTTGAGATCACCGTCGAGGATGGCGCGCTTACGCTGCGCGGGGAGAAGACGTCTGAGGTCGAGGACAAGGATCGCGGCTATACCGAGCGCAGTTATGGACGCTTCGAACGACGCATTGGCCTGCCGAAGGGCGTCGACCGCGACCAGGCGCACGCTAGCTTCAAGAACGGCGTGCTGACTGTCACCGTGCCGAAGACGGAGGCGGCGAACGAAAATATCCGCCGCATCCCCGTCAATGGCAAGGAGGCATGAAAGTCAGGCCCGGGACTTCGGTCCCGGGCCCAGCCCTAAACCGCCCGGGATGGTGCGGGAGGTCGGGGCGATCGCAGCCAATGGCAATTGCAAGTCCGGCCCAAGCTATACGAGCGCATTGCCGTCCGATGTCTTGGCTATCATCGAGCCCGTGTCGCTCCCGGTCAACCAGATCGGTCGGGCGCGCGTAGGAACATGGCGCCTGCGTTTCGCCATGCGCTGGCGCGCGCGCGTCGTCGATCCGCTGACCGGGTGGACGGGCGGGGGCGATCTGCTCACGCAGATCGAGCTTCACTTTCCTGACCTCGAAGCGGCCTCGCGCCATTGCCGGCGCGAGGGCGTGCCCTTCGATTTGCAGGGATCGCCGGATCTGCGTCGGTGGGTGCGGGCTTGTCTGACCGGCGAAGTGCCGCCGCGACTATGCTGCTGGCCCACCGGTCTCCATGCGCAACTCTGCAGCGAATATCTGCTCGCTATGGCTCGGTGGGACGATCATGCCATGCGGTCATCGGCAGTCGGTTCAGCAGAACAGATTTCCAACTGCCAACATCAGCGCGGAAGAACGATCGCCGGGAACCGCGCGAATGCCGCTTCCGCCCCGTCACTCTCCCACGGGACAATTCAGACGTGATGATCATGCACACGCCACCTGGCATTCTTTCGAGCTTTATTACCCTGCTCGTGACGATCGGTCCGGTCGAGACGGCAGTCGTTTTCGCCGGCCTGACTTCCGGCATTCACCGCAGCGACCGGATCAGCCTTGCTGCTCGATCCGTTATGATAGCCGCCTCCGTCCTCCTGCTTTTTGCGCTTGCCGGCGGCATCGTCCTCTCGCTGCTGCACATCTCGTTGCCTGCCTTCCGGGTCGCGGGCGGCGTGCTCCTTTTCCTCCAGGCTTTAACGCTCACCTTCTCGAGCCCAGGGCTGTCGTCGATCAGCGAAGGTGAGCGCCACGAAGCCGAACAGCCCCGTGATATCGCGGTATTCCCATTGGCATTTCCCTTGATCGCAGGCCCTGGCAGCCTGTCGGCGGCGGTGCTCGTCATGGGCCGTACCAACAACCTAGTGGAAGCCGGCGGCGTGCTAGGCATGATCATCGTCTGTGCGCTGCTGACCTGGCTGGCAATGCTGGCCGCGGACCGTCTTGTTCGACTGCTCGGCAGCACCGGGGCCGACGTGGTGAGTCGCATCTCTGGCGTCCTTCTCGCCGGTCTCGCCATCCAGTTCATATTCGACGGCCTTGCGGCTGCGCCATTTCTCGCGCGTTGACCGGTCCTTTCACCGTAGCGCAGCTTGGCAGGGGTTGTCGGACTAATGCTGTTTTGGCGGACTCTTTCGTCCGCCCCCGCGCCTTTGACGGGGCTTGGCGACTATTGATCCAGCGCATTTAGCCCGCGATTGATGACGCGGGCATACATGTGGCGGTCCTACAGGCCTGGGCCGCCACCCTTGCGGCATTATGGAATCGGCATCGAGGACCCGGCGTTCCCCAATTCGTCCCGTTGCGTAACCTGCTGCAGCACACATAGCTGAGGGAACTTCACAGCCGGCGGCAGCCTTATGGAGGATCACTATTCTCGCTGAGCGACACCAGCGGCAACATGCAGGCATTCGAACTGTCTCGCGAACGGCAGCAATAGTGGACCCCGTCCCCCGAAGCGGACAGACCAAAAAGTCTATGGGTTTCGGGCGCCAGCAGGCGTACGAAAGCCTGACATGTACGACCCGCGGTGGTCCAGGCGATGGGCTATGGGGATTTCGGATTTTGGCGGCTGTCGGGATTGGCGGAACCGCTGCTGCCGAGCGATGCGGTCGATGTAGGCGGAGCGTATTTTAAGCGGCTCAGGAAGCTTGATCGGCACGATCGGGGGCCATGGGTGGGGTAAGTCGGGATAAGGATAATGCTCGGCACGCGCATCACGATTTCCCGCTTCATGGTGCTCGCGGGATTGGTTGAAGGCAGGCCATGCCAGGTCACGGCGCGATCTCCCGGATCGGTACCTTGATGCTCGGCGGTGCCCGCGGTTGTCGCCAGCGTTCGAAGGTTTCGATGATGATCATGCGCCCACCGCAGCAGGGACAGGGCAGACGCAGGCCTACAGGATTTTCCGGTTCATCCTCCCTGAGCGGGGGTGGGATAACATCGAGCAGTTCACGGGCGCGCGCGAGACTGGTCTTGCGCGATGAACTGGCGAGCAGGCCATAGTGGCGGATGCGGTGGAAGCCGCGGGGCAAGACATGGGTCAGGAACCTGCGGATAAACTCGTCGGTGTTGAGCGTCATGACACTCTGACGTTCAGGCCCGTCGCGCCGGTAGTCCTTGTAGCGGAATGTAATGCCGGTTTCGTCGAAGCTGATCAGCCGCCGGTTCGAGATGGCGATCCGATGGGTGTAGCGCGAAAGATAGGCCAGGACGGCCTCAGGACCAGAGAACGGGGGCTTGGCATAGACTACCCATGGATTCTTCCTCACCGGAGCCAGATGGCGCAGGAAGGCCCGTCGATCGGTGAGTGATACCAGCGATCCGTAAAACGCAAGCTTCCCGGCGTCATAAAGCTGGACCAGGCGGGTCAGGAACAGGCGGCGGAACAGCTTGCCCAGGACGCGCACCGGCAGGAGGAAGGCGGGACGCGAGGATATCCAGCGCGTCCCGTCAAGCGCGATGCCGCCGCCCGGCGCAACCATATGGACATGGGGATGGTGCGTCAGAGCCGAGCCCCACGTGTGGAGCACGGCGGTGATGCCGATCCGGGCACCCAAGTGCCTGGGATCAGCGGCAATGGTCAGCATTGTTTCCGATGCCGCCCGGAACAGCAGATCGTAAACCACCGCCTTGTTCTGGAGCGCGACGGGGGCGACCTCGGCAGGGAGCGTGAAGACAACATGGAAGTATCCGACCGGCAGCAGGTCGGCTTCGCGCTCGGCAAGCCAGGAGCGCGCAGCCGCGCCCTGGCATTTCGGGCAGTGCCGATTCCCACAGCTATTATAGGCGATCCGCCAGTGCCCGCAGTCTTCGCAGGCCTCGACGTGGCCGCCCAATGCAGCGGTGCGGTAGTTCTCGATCGCCGTCATGACCTTTAGCTGGATGAAGCTCAGGTGCCTGGCATGGATTGCGCGATAGGCGGGCCCAGCAGTGCGGAAGATGTCGGCGACCTCAAATGACGCGCGCATCGGCTCAGCCGTCAGGCGCCACCGGTTTCGGACCGCAGATAGCTAACCGGTCGAGCGGGCTGATGACGGCGCGCGCGGTTCGGGTCGCGACTTTAGTGTAGAACGCCGTCGTGCTCAGGTTCGCATGGCCCAGTAATGCCTGGATAACGCGGATGTTTACCCCGTCCTCCAGCAGATGCGTCGCAAAGCTGTGCCTCAGCGTGTGTGGGCCAACCCGCTTGGTGATACCTGCCGCATGTGCCGCATCAACGACAATGCGCTGAAGCTGCCGCGTGCTGAGCGGCTTGAGATAATGCAGTCCCGGGAATAGCCAGCCATCGGCATGCATGACGCCCTGCGCCCGGCCAACCTTCCACCACTCGCGCAACAAGGTGAGCAGATCAGCGGGCAGGATCGCGTTGCGATATCGGCCGCCTTTCCCACGTTCGACCCTGATCAGCATACGCTCACTGTCGATATCGCGGACCTTGAGCATCGTCACCTCAGCGGCACGAAGGCCGGCACCGTAGGCTACGGACAGAGCTGCCAGGTGTTTGAGGGACGTCGTCGCTTCGAGCAGCCGCGCAACCTCATCAGGACTGAGAACGACGGGCAAGGAACGGGGATGCTTCACCTTGTAGAGCTTGCGGGCAAGGTCGGGCCGGTCGATGGTATGCGTGAAGAAAAAGCGCAACGCTGCGACGATGCTGTTCATCGTAGGTGCGCCGACCCCAATCTCTCGCTGGTCGATCTGGAACTGACGCAGATCCTCTGCCGTCGCTGTATCGGGAGGGCGACCGAGCCAGGCGGCAAACCGCGCAACATCGCGAATATAATTGCGCTGGGTCTCCCGCGTGAATTCGCGCATGTTCATGTCGTCGATCAGGCGCTGACGCAGCGGGCTGGCGGGAACCTCCAAAGTGGTATCAATCATCGTTCGACTCCTTGGCTGAAAGGAGGCGCGATGCTCTACCTATGATCGACGAGGCTCAACCGAAGCGACATTCCACCCGATTGGGGCAGCCCTATGTCCAGGCACCGATCCCGCGTCAGCGGGTTCGTACAAGTCCCAACCCTCGCCGGAAAATGAATCATATCTGCCTGCCAAGCAGCCCAGTTGTACAGTATCAGCGATCAGAAGAGCCGCAGGGCGACAGGCCCAACCGCCCCTGCTCGGCCACCATCTCTATAGCCAACCTGAAATGTCTACAGACACGCTCTTCGCTCATACCGAAGCGCCGAGAGACCTGTGCCACGCTCATCTTCCGCGCTACGACAAGGATGAGAATGGCTCGTGTCAGCGGCTCCATACCGGCGACGGCTCTGCCAATCAGCAGATTTTCTTCACCGCACGCCACGGCAAGTCGCCCACCATCGTCTTGCCCGCTTCGCTCAAGGTAATGCTCGATGCGCGCGACAAAGATATCGTCCGCCACTTTGTCACGCATCCGCGCAACAAACCTTGCCAAGCCCCTGCTCACATCATGATGATACGCCATTTGCGGAGACTCCCGTTTGAGATGCAACAAGCCCATTCGGGCCGCCGCTCTCCTTCCCCCTCCCCTCCTTTCTGCTTGAATGCCGGCCATCTCGGCAGCGAACCGGATGGACCGTTTAAGAACCGCCTCAGTCCTCGCGCCGCCGTCAGGGGTCTTGTTTAGAAAACCACGATCGCGGCAGCGATCGCTGCCCCGACAGGGCCGGGATCGGCACAGCCGAACCCGGCCCCTGCGGCGACACGTCGAGCCGGCAAGGGCGCGATGCCCAAGCAGCGGCAGCCGCCCATCACCTTCTTGACCCCTCGCCCCCTTACCAAAAAACGTCACAAATCCATTCTTTAGGGTTGCGCTCCCCCGTCATTCCGGCAAATTGATCCGACTTCCGTTGAAAGCGCGGAAGTGGGGCATAGTAACCTCTCACACGATGCTCGGTCGCAGTTTCACTGGGGGCCGGGTGGCATGCGCGCATGTCCAGCCGGCAACGGTAAAGGCGCATGCGCCTGACGTGTGCAGGTTACTAACATCCGGCTTTGGCCGTCGCCCCGAGAGGACATAGGTGCGACATATGGGCCAGGGCAGACAGGAGGATCGCGTTAGGGATCCTCGTGCAATCAGAGATTCCGGCGGCGATGGACTTGCCTTTTCGGAATTCTATCGTAGGGAAAAGCCCCGACTTATGCGGTTCTTCACGCGAAAACTCGGCAACCAGGCCGATGCGGATGAACTGAGCCAGGAGACGTTCAGCCGCTTCGCGCGTGGTGCCCCAACCTTGACCCTCGCCAGCCCTCGCGCCTATCTCACCCGCATTGCCACAAACCTGCTGCGGGATTTTGCCGAGCGTGGATCAACACTCTTGTCCCAGAGATCCGCAAGCCTGGACGACGGCATGGTCGCTGTCGCACCTGTCGATATTCACCGCGACGTTCAATGCCGACAGGAACTCGCCCGCTGGACGCTGATCCTGCAGCAGTTACAGCCGGACACGCTCGACATCTTCCTCCGCAACCGGGTCCAGGGGCAAAGCTATCGCGAAATCGCCGACGAGCTCGAACTTCCGCTCTGGGTTGTACAGAAGCAGATGCTCAAGGCCATCCGACACGTCACGGCCCATCGCGAGGCGAATGATGACTGAAGAGCGCGCGGATAGCGTGAACCAGGACGAGCGGGAGGCCATGGATTGGGCCTGCCTGATCATGTCCGATCCAAAGGCGATCCCCGATCCCAAGGCACTGGACAGGTTCGGAGACTATCAGGAGGCGTTCTCCGCTTGGGTCGCGGAAAAGCCGGAGCGGAAGATGTATTATCTCAGTGTCGTGGAGGGCATGATAGTCGCGAGCAATGCCGCGACACGAGCCGGGATGCGGGCGCGCAAGCAACAGCCCGCCTCGAAGAGCAGGCCATCTCGCGTCCCAATGCCGCTTGCCGCATCGCTTGCTATCGGCGTCATTGCCGGAACCGGTCTCCTCTGGCGAGAGACAAGCAACCCGCCTGCCCTCATTGCGCAAAGCGAGGCACGGACGCCGCTGGAAACGAAAGTCGGAGAAGTTCGCACCGAACATCTGGCGGATGGTTCCTCCATCCTTCTTGACACCGATACCCTGCTCCTTGTCCATCTCACTGCCGATCGTCGCAGCGTCGAACTGAAACGAGGCCGGGCGCGCTTCCTCGTCGTCCCTGACAAGAAGCGTCCATTTGACGTCCGGGCGGCGGGCATCACAGTCAGCACCCATGGCGGGAGTTTCGACATAGCCAATCGCGCTGGCGTGCGCATCAATCCGGTCGAAGGCGAGACCCAGGTCACAGTGATACATGCGGCGGCAAGCGACAGCGACCAGCCGCTCCGGCTTCAACCGGGTCAGCTTTTGTCATGGATTCCTGGACAAGGCACGGAAATTGCTGTCATTCCTGCAAAACGATCCGAGCAGCAATGGGTGGATGGCGTGAAAAGTTTCGACAATGTACCGATCAGGGAGGTCATCGCCGAGGCGAACACCTACAGCGCGACCAAGATCGAACTCGCCTCGCCCGCCCTGGGCAACCGTAAGATTTTCGCGGACATCGATATTCGGGACATAGAGCGGGTCGCAGAAGCCCTGAGCGGCTTCCTTGATCTGACGATCGATCGTTCGCAGAAGAACAGGCTCCTCCTGACCACGAAAAAATAATTACGAAATCCCGGCTTCAAAATAGCCGAGCCCCGTCATTCGGATTGAACCTTGAAAAGAGGCAATGCGGATTAAGGGGCAGACCTATGGGTTTCGGGAAGATTGCACTATTGAGCGGCGCTGCATTTTGCATGGGCGCCCTCTCCTCTCACGCGGCCGCCCAGGAAGCACGCAAGTCGTATAACTTACCTTCACAGGATCTTGGCGCGGGATTGCGCGCTGTTGCGCGCGGCAGCGACTATCAGCTTGTTGCCGACCCCAAGACCCTCAAGGGCCGCCGTTCCCCTTCGCTGTCGGGCGACTACACGGTCGAGGAGGCTGTTGCAGCCCTCCTCGACCAATCCGGACTCACCGCTGAAATCAGGGGGCGAACGATCTACCTTCGGGGGCGAGAAGCGCCGTCGCGCGATGAGGTAGCCGGCGCGGCGGACAATCAGCTTTTCGTCACGGGATCGAGAATTCGCGGCGCTCGCCCGACCTCTCCCGTCATTTCCGCTTCCCGAGAAAAGATCGCCGAGCAGGGCTATACCGATCTTGGTGGCTTCGTTCGCAGCATCCCGCAGAATTTCGCTGGCGGCCAAAACCCTGGCGTCATTTCCAGCGTGCAGACCGGATCGGAGAACACAACCTCGTCCTCCACCCTCAACCTGCGTGGCCTTGGCCCTGACGCCACGCTCACGCTGCTGAACGGGCATCGCGTAGCTTATGATGCCGTGAGCCAGGGTGTCGATATATCGGCGATTCCGCTGGCCGCCGTCGAACGGATCGAGGTCGTCGCTGACGGGTCATCGGCCCTATACGGTTCCGATGCGGTTGGCGGCGTTGCCAATATCCTGCTTCGGCGTGACTATGACGGGCTGCTGACCACCGCGCGCTTTGGAGCCGCGACCGATGGCGGCGATGTCCAGCAACAGTATAGCGCTGTCACCGGCCGCCGCTGGGACAGCGGCGGTTTCATGATCGCAGGCGATTTCAACAAATCGACCGACATCTCGGCCTCACAGCGCTCATACATGCGTTCACGCCAGCCCAGCATGACCATCCTTCCTTCTCAACGGCAGATCAGCGCGGTCCTGGCCGGCCATCAGGCGCTCGCGGATGCCGTCGAACTCGAGATTGATGCCCATTATAACAGGCACAAGTCAGTTGCCGCGCTCCCCTTCACCGCCACGGCGGATGTCAGGCAAAGTGGGACGATCAGCCGCCCGGATATCGAGGGCTATTCCATCAGCCCTTCGATCAAGTTTCGGCTTCCGGGCGGTTGGGAAGTGCTTGCGCGGGCGACGCGTGCCATCAGTGACAGCCAGATTATTGCGGAGATCTACTCAGGCGGCCGCGCTTCGGCGGCAAACCACATCCGCTACAAAAATGATCTCTGGTCGGCCGAGTTCAGCGGTGAGGGTCCGTTGTTCGCCCTGCCCGGCGGTGATGCGCGACTTGCGGTCGGCGCAGGTTTGCGATCGAATGGACTGGAGGCATCGATCAAGCGCGTGACCGCCACGGCGACAAGCTCGCTCCTCAATTATACCGATGCCCAGACTGCCACCTTTGCCTATGGCGAGATATTCCTGCCGCTCGTCGCCGATCGTAACGCTGTTCCGTTCATCAACTCGCTCCAGCTTTCCGGCGCCGTGCGTTATGAGCGCTATGACCGGATCGGTGGGCTGGCCACGCCAAAGGTCGGGATCACCTATCAACCGACCCGCGATCTGACCCTGAAGGGCGCATGGGGCAAATCATTCAAGGCACCGACGCTGAGCCAGCAAAATACCGTGCGACAGGGCGTGCTCCTCTTCCCAGCCTTCTATCTGCCCACACCGCCGACCAATCGAAACGTCCTCCAGATCAGCGGTGGCAGCAAGGAACTTGAACCAGAAAAGGCGACCACTTTTACGCTGACCGCGGAACTGAAGCCGCAGATCGTTCCGGGCCTGCGGCTCGAAGCGAGCTATTTCGACGTCCGCTACAAGAACCGGGTGGTCAGGCCGATCGCCGACAGCTCGCAGGCATTCAAGGCCGAATATGCCGATCTGATCCTCCTTAATCCCACTCTCGAGCAGGTGCTGGCAGCAACAGCCGCTCTCCCTTTAGGCGTCCAGAACCAAACTACCGGCGCCTACGATCCTGCCAATCTGGCGGCTATCATCTTCAACCAGCTTCAGAACGCGGCGCGCCAGCATATCGAAGGGGTCGATGTTTCCGCCTCCTATGAATTCTCAGGCGGCGGCAACCAGTTCAATCTCGAAGCGAGCGCCAGTTACCTCAAGAGCGATCAGCGCCTGAGCGATGGCCAACCCGCCATCGTCCGGGCGGGCACCATCTTCAACCCGCCCCACTGGCGGGGCCGCGCCAGCGCCGGATGGCGACGCGGCAGCATCGGCGCGACCCTGGCCTATAACTATATCGGTGGGACCGACGACAACCGCTCGACGATGACCTACAAGGTCGCGGGCTTCCACTCCGCCGACGCTACTGTCAGTTGGCAGCCCGAGGGAAGTGGCCTCTGGTCAGGCTGGTCTTTCCTGCTCTCCGGGCAGAATATTCTGAACGAGAAGCCCTCCACCATCCGCTCCAGCGCAACCAATCCGACCTATGATGCCACCAACTATTCCAGCGTCGGGCGGCTCATCAGCTTCACGGTCTCAAAGGCCTGGTGATGCTCATTTCCCTTGTCCTGGGCATTGCCGGGGCAGGTGCGGCCGCAGTCCCGGCCGCACCTGCATCGCAAGATTGCGCCAGCTCGCTCGAGGTGCATCCGACTCTCGCGAAACCGCGCGCCATCGTCGACCGCGACCTCATTGAAACGCTCGACCTTGGCCCCAATGCGCCGCTGGAAAGTGGCCCCTACTTCACGGTTTCACCGGATAATGCTCGTGTTGCGGTAGGGGTCAGGCGGGCGAGCATCGCGGGCGACAGCTACTGCACCGGCATCTATGTCATAGATCGTGATCGAGGCGCCAGGCTCATCGATTCTGGCCCGGGCGTCTCCTTCTTCCGCTTTGACAATTTCTACGGCACCAACGGATTTCCAAGCGGCGTCACAAAGCTGATCACCCCCAGATGGTCCGCGGACGGAACCTTGCTTGCCTTCCTGAAGCTCGTCGACGGCAAGCTCGAACTCCGATTGTGGGATGGGACGAGGACGGTCAAGCCTGTCACCGTTGGCACCCACGACATCGTTGATTTCCGCTTTGGTGATGATGGCCGCAGCATCATCTACAAGGCTCGCGATGAAAGCAGCGCGCGCCTGGCCCTGCGAGAAGAATCCCTTACGGGATACCGATTTGACGATCGATATTTCCCCTTCGCGTCCAACCTTCCCTGGCCAAGCGGCATCCCGACCTACAGATATGAAGCCGTCAATCTTGGCGATGGCAGCGTCCGAGCGGCAAGCGAAGCCGAAAAGCAGCTGATGACCGCAAAGGAGGTGGAAGCCCATGGCACGCGCGACGTCCATGCCAAGACGGTCCCGGACGCCAATGGCGTGGGTCGCCTTGTCGCAGGGCCGATCGGAAAAGAGCATCCCTGCCCCAGCGCCGCTTGCGCCGAAGTAGAGGGCGAGCCGTGGATCGCCGCGCCCAATGTGGTGGGTTACGTCCGCCGGGAAGGTTGGGCCCGGAGCGAAATGGCCATTTACGAATGGACGATCGGCAGCGCTGAACCTCGACGGCTCTATTCGACCTCCAACCTTCTGAGCAACTGCACCCCATTTGGAACTGATCTACTTTGTGGTCGCGAGGGGTCAACGCGCCCACGCTATCTCGACCGCATCAATCTGCGGACCGGGACATCAACGTCTCTTTTCGAACCGAACCCAAACTTTGGAAAGCTGGCGCTCGGCCGGGTCGAACGCCTGCACTGGACCAATGACCGCGGCATCGAATGCTTTGGCGACCTCACCTACCCTCCCGACTATCAGCGCGGGCGCCGCTATCCTCTGATCGTCGTCCAATATGAAAGCCGCGGCTTCCTGCGGGGCGGCACCGGTGATGAATTTCCGGTCCAGCTCTTCGCCCGCGACGGCTATCTCGTCCTGACGGTTCAGCGTCCGCGTTCGCCCTTCTTTGGTCAGGGCCTGTCCGCTATCGAGAGGCAGCGGCGCCAGAATGAGGGTTTCGCAGAGCGGCGCAGCATCCTGTCCGCGATCGAGACGAAGGTGACGCAGCTCGTAGAAGCTGGCCTGGCCGACCCAGAGCGAATCGGCATCACGGGACTCAGTGACGGGTCCACCACGGTCCAGTTCGCCGCGCTGCACAGCAAGCTCTTCAAGGCTGCATCGGTGAGTGGCTGCTGTTGGGAGCCTTCCCAGACCTGGCTATCGGGGCCGTCACTCCAGAATTATTATCATGAACTGGGATGGCCCGCCTCCCCCGAGGACGACCCGCGCATGTGGTCGGACATCTCGCTGACGCGCAATGCCTCGCGGGTCGCGTTCCCGATCCTGATCCAGGCGGCCGATGGCGAATATCTCGTTGCACTCGAAGCGATCAGGGCCTTGCGCGCTGCGAACAGCCCGGTCGACCTTTTCGTCTTCCCAGATGAGGTCCACATCAAGCGGCATCCCGCCGCCCGCGCCAGCATCTATCGGCGGAACCTTCGATGGTTCGACTTCTGGCTATCGGGCAAGCGCCCAACCAGCGACAGCGGCGATGCCGAGGAAGCGGCAAGATGGGCCGACATGCAGCAGAAATGGCGGACTGATCGCATAGCCTCCGTGTCGCAGAGGCCTCTGGAGATTGGGCGCGCACCCCATCAGCCTCCCAAAGCCCGCCAGTGAGAGATCCATGCTTCCATATCGAGCAGGATCAACAGCCTGACATACATATGTCCGCTGCTTCGTGCTTGCGGAATGACGGCCGCCACCCGTTCGGCATGGACCAGATGCCGTCGGGCCAGCTCGCCGTCCATGAGGCGCTCGCGGACCTCGGCGGCATTGCGAAGGAGGACATCCATTGCAAATCCACTGGGGCTTCCCTTCCGCCGGCGGTCGCGCACGATGGACGGGAGGGCTTGTGCATAGGCCTTGCGAACCACCGCGCGATCCCTTCCCCCTTCGATCATTCGCCATGTCGGAATACCCAGAGCCAGCTCGACGACCGGCTGGGACATCAACGGATTGATCATGGGCATATCATAGGGGCGCAGATAGCCTTCGAGATGGTTCTGGACCTTGAGCAAATGCGACACATGCCCAACCTTCCCCGGGCGCCCGAGCGGCTGGACGTCGAGCCAGGGATGGCTGGGGGGCTGCGACGACATCTCGGTCACCAGATCATCGGTGAGCAACGCGAAATTCTGCCGCCAGACATAGGGGCGTCGCATGGCCGGAATCGATCGGATCACCGCACGAAGCGCCGCCGTTCGACCGCTGCGCGTAACCTCGCATATATTGCGGAAGACCGTGATCGCTTGAAAAGCCGGCCCCCTGGATCGCAGAAAGTCGAACAGCGGGCGGACTGAACTGCTATTGTAGAAGATGCTATCGCCACCATTGCCGGTGAATACCGCCGCTGCCCCCAATGCGCGCGTTCGTCTCATGATCGCGGCATGGAAGGCTGTCTCGTGCAGCGTGCCGATCGGTTTGGGGAAATGCCGCGCGACGGATCGGTCCAGATCGACGTCATCAGGATCATAATGGGCTTCGTGAAGTTCTGCGCCCGCATGAGCCGCCATGGCGCGGGCATATTCTCTCTCGTCGCCGAGGCGGTCACCGGCAACCAGCGTCGCGCATTGGAAATCGCGTTTCGCCCGGGCGAGGCCCGCAACCACGACCGAGGAATCGAGGCCCCCGGAGAGGGTTGCCAGGGTCCGATCGCCAGTCGATGCCCATGATGCGACGCAATGATCAACCGTCCGGCGCAATCGCTCGGCCATCGCATCGCCGTCCCACCCATCACATTCGGCCAAATGGTCCCATGGCGACCAATATTGTCTTGGGGCACTCATCGTCGGACCAAGGGTGACGCAGCTGCCAGCGAGCAGTTCCATCAACCCTTCAATCCCTGTCCGACCGGAAGGCAGATCCTTGGAGGTCAGATAGCGCGGCATCTCCGCCCAATCGATCCTCGGCGAAAGCAGACCCGCCTCGACCAGCATTTCAGCGTCTGAAGAAACCGCCCAGCCGGTCGGAAGCGCCATATAATAGCAGGGCATGGCACCGCCAGGATCGCGAAACAGGCGCAGCGCGCCAGTCTGCCAGTCCAACCCGACATAGCCGCCCCAGAAGCGATCGCGCAGGAGGGTGAGCGGATCGGGCGCGTCGAGCTCCTCAAGCCACAGCCTGTCACTGCTCTCGATAGCACTTGCCGGTCCATGCCTGGGAAAGACGGTGCCGATGATCATTCCGCGCTCGCCCGGCATGGCGAGCAGCTGCCCAGGGTCGTTCGCCAATATGATGCAGTCATGATCCGCGAACCTGGTCTGGAATTGCAGACGGTCCTGCATCCTGGCGGCCACGGGCTCGATCGAAGCCTTGCTCCAATCGACCAGGAGAAGATAGCGGCCCAGCGTCATATCGTCAGAATCGGTTCGAAATTTCTGATATTTTCCAGCCGGTCATTGAGAACATGACCGCCTGCCTGAACCCAGCAATGCGCCGAGAAAGGGGTAGCACAGACACCCAGCACAAGCTCCGCCTTGAGACCCAGGGACTGGGCAACGCGCATGAAAGCGATGGAGTCTGTAAGGCAATGACCGCTTTTGGGTCGCAGGACAGATGAGGCAAAGAAGGCGGATGCGAAGGGCTTCCATTCAGGGTCGAGCCCTGCTGTGCGACCCGGCCCCACGATACGGGCATGATCTGCGATCGGACGCAGGACATTGGAAAAAGTCCTGGTCCGCAAGGCGATCACGGTCTCAATCTGAGCGATGATGAACCTCAGACCCAGGCCAGAAATGGGCCAGACCCGTTCGACGGACATTTCTTTTGTCGCCGGCAAAATCGCGGGGGGACGCATGATCCCGCCTACTGCGTCATCTTCAACGAGGATGCCCGCATCGATCAGGGACGACAATTCAGGTCCAGCGATGCCATCGGCAACGAGCGCCTGAAAGGCTTGGTCCCATCCTGGCTTGATCCCGAAATAGCGATCGGCTTCGACATCCAGGAAGATCGATCGGCCTCCTGTCACGCAGAAGGACAAGCCTCGCCTCATCCTGTAACCCATGGTCAGTGCCTTCGATCGGAGTGCCGCACCATTTTGGGGAAGGCGCGCGTCGCATGGACGCGCGCCCCCGGAGGATCAGTCGTCGGCAATGCCGGTGTTGTTCAGCTGAAGGCCGATGGCGTCGAGATCGCCAGTGACAGACCCCTGTGTATCGACCGAAGCAACGCCCAGGTCGATCACGCCATCATCATGTTCGTGGATGCTCTGCATGTTCATCTCCATCGAAAATCCGCAACCATTTGCGGTATCTCCGATGCTAAATAACCAAGGCCATATATCCGAACTTATAAGTGGCCATATTGGCACCTTATAAGCTTGGAGAGACAATTGACTCTCCCATTGGGGATACCTCCGTTCAAAAACTAAAGGCCCTCCGGCATTTCATTGTCGGGCATCCATCGCGCAGCGGCCGCAGAAATCTTGTCCGCCCGCAACAAACGACGCCGATGATATTGCCCCATGGCGGTGCGCGTTGCATTTTTATTGCCCGAGTTGGTGACGTTCCAGAGCGCCACAAGCTCTTCACCCTGTCTTGTGACCTCGCCTTCATGCAGGCGAAGGACGGCGAGTCGCTCACCGGTGCCGACAATGGCGTCGAGATGTTCGGGGTTTGGCGAACAACTTGCCAGCGACGAGAAAAGCTCAGCCGTTGCCGCCACAATCGAATGGGGATCGGGGCTGTTGTCCAGCAGGCTTGCGGGAGGCAGGCCAATATTGGCGGGCTCTTCCACGGCCTTGATGACCATGCGCACCTGGTCCGCGTGCAAGGCGTACAGATAATAGGCCCGCCTGTATGTGATAGCGGGCATCACAAAACCGCCGCCGACTTGCGTCTCGATCATGCGCTCGCCAACAAGGCGATTGAGTGCGTCCCTTACGGGCGAAATGCTGGTGCCGAACGCATCGGCCATAGCCTGGAGGGCAACCGGCATGCCGGGCGCGAACCGCCCCCGCATGATCAGCGTCTTGATCTCGCGATGCAGGCGGTCAGCGGTCAATGCTTCTGGCGCCATGACGCTTCCTTAACCAGAAGCCCCGGAACCGGAAGGTCCAGATCCTCCCCCGGAGGGTTTGAGAAAAGCTCTCAAATTGAGGTTCGAGATGTATTCGATGAAGAGCCGCTCGATTTCGTGCAAGTCTTCGAGAAGGAATTGGCGGGGAAAGTGCATTTTGTGCTCCAGAAACATCATGGGAATACGGAAATGCGCCGAGGAGAGCCCTAGGGCATCAGCGCAAGCGAGATGGTGATCGAAACGAGAACTCGGGTTTCCCGCCTCGATTTCCCTGAGCCACCGCACACTGATCCCGACATCAGCGGCAAGTTGCTCTTGCGTAATGCGATGGCGCCTGCGCCGTTCTTCAATGCGGCGACCTGAGATCGACTTGATCTCGGCCAGTATCGACGCCTTATCATCAAAGGCGTCGCCTTGAGATGAGATCATCAGATCCTCGCTGATCGCGTCTCAAAGCACCAATGCACATTCCGTCATGCCCAAGGTCATGTGATTCATGCATCAGGTCAAATATTATCGGTACCATTTTGACAGTGGGCGCCTCAGCGATCGCCGCAAGCCTTCCCCATTTTTCAATCTGTTGAAGCGCAATGGTAGAGCCCCAACGCCCCCATCCCGCCGCGTTGCAAGCAGCCCTGACGCTATTTTCGAGGGAGGGCGCGCTGTGCAGCGCGGTGTCAGTTCCGCGGGAAAGCCGTGGAAAGCTGACGGTAGGCCCTGGCCAAGGCGCGGTCCTCGCTGGCCGACATCACAGCAATGGCCGCGACATGAAGTTTCCCGATTGTCGGTCGCGCATCGATCTGACCAGAATTTTCGATCCGTCCGAGAATGGCGACCGCAAGGGGTGTGAGCTCGGTCGATGCGCCCACATAATGCTCATCATTGCCTGCGAGTTGCTTGAGCGATGGCATGGAAAGCTCCGCAACCAGTTCATCGGTATCCATGGTCGAGATCAGCAACAATGCGACGGAAAGCGTCGCCCCATAGGGGATGAAGCTCTTTGCGATGCGCGCCAACCGGCAATGGCAGGCCAGGAACAGATCCGTTCCCTCGCTCGAAAGGGTCAATCTATAGGTTCTCGATCGATTACCGGCCATGCCTCAAGTCCCTTGCGATTCGCGCGACCACCCCAAGCTTCTGACGGAAGAAACTGAATTTGAAGGCGTTTATTGATCAAAATCGGCACTGAAATGCCGATTTCGGCACTGTAGTGCCGGTTTCGGCACTACAGTGCCCTCCCACTTGCGCCGCATCGCCGGCTGGGCGCACGCCTTGCCTCGTCCCGACAAGGGGTGACATGGTCCTCTCTCCTGTCCACGAGGCAGGGCGAAAAATACCGGCACCTTCAGTCGAACCGCCGAGGCAAACGCCCCGCGCACATCAGGGAGAATTTCATGATGTCGGCCATTCGACCGGCGATCGTGGCAGGCTTTGTCACGTCCGCCCTCTTTTCACCCCATGAGGCGTACGCCCACCAAAGTGCGGCGCCGGCCTCACCACCCGACACAGGCCAGCTCACCATAGAAGAGGTGAATGGCGAATTTCTCATCCACCCTGCCCGTCCCCCGGCGGCCTCCCCCGCCCCCGCGCTTCGTCTTGGAGCCACGATCCGGATGGATGCGACGCTACTGAAGGCTCTGCCTTCCTACCCTGTGGAGAGTGGCCAATGATAAATCGCCCGTGGTTGACAGTGCCGCTTTTGAGCTGCGCGGCATTTCTGGCAGCAAGCGGCGCGACCGCGGGCCAGAATGATCCGTTAGACCCGGACCTTGCCGCAACGGCCCGCGTGGCCGAGGCGCGGTTGCGGCAGAGTTTCACCAATCTCCAGTTCGAGGATTTCGGTCCCGCGCCTGTGAAGGGCCCCTTGTTCCAGGCAAGCGCCGGCGGCCATATCCTCTATTATGCGCCACAGAGCGATCATCTCCTCTTCGCCACCATTTACGACAAGAATGGCGTCAATCTGACCGCGCTTGCCCAGGATGCAGGCGCCCGCAAGAAGGTGAAGAATCTCGATCCGAATGAGGCCCTTATCATTGGTCCGCCGGGCGCTCCCACCGTCATCGAGTTCACCGATCCCGACTGCCCCTATTGCCGTGCGCTCGACCGGTTCTGGGCTGCCAAGGCAGCGGAAGGAATGCCGGTGCGGCGGCAGATCTATTTCGTGAGCGGCATCCATCCCGAGGCCGCATCGAAGGCCGAGCATATCCTTTGCTCGAAAGACCAGGCCCGGGCCTTTCGCCAGGCCTATGCCGGGGAGGCGCTGAGGCCCCTTGTCCAGTGCAAGGAAGGCGCAGCACGCGTCACCCAGAATGCGCTCGCCGTCAAGGCCATGGGCATTTCAGGGACGCCCACGCTGGTCCTTGACGGCAAGATCATATCCGGTTTCCAGCAGGCCGAGATAGAGGAATGGCTGAACGCAAAAGAACGCCCCAAGCCTCCCTCCTGATCCATTCTGCCAGGCTTGCAAACGACCGTCGGGCGGAAGCCTCCGGTCCGCGCACAGGCCAAATGAAATGCTCGCGGTGGCGCTCCTCAAGGGGCCGTCCAGTCCCATCGCTGGCCGTCAACGAACGTGCAAGTCGGTGCCGGCAGGCAGACTTCCAGGACGGCTCCACTTTGCCTGGAGACTATCATGATGAGACCTATCATGCTCAGACATCTGCCCTCTCTCAACCGGGTCGCCCGCGCCTCTTTTCGGTCGGCCGATGCCGTGGGCACCCTCCTTCTTGCCTTCACCCTGGCATCGGCCGCCCACGCCTTCCAGGCGCCGGCCGCCGGCGACCTTGGCTACGACATTTACGACATCGTGGTGAACCAGGGCGTGAAGGGTCCGCTTGGCTTTGTCGGCGGTGTCGCCGCCTTCCTCTTCGGGGTCTCGCGGCTTTTCTCGAACATCATGATCGGCATCCCGACGATCGTGGCCGCGGTCTGCCTCATCCGGGCGGACTCTATCCTCCAGACCTTCGGCCTCATCGTCTGAGGTTCGAGGCAAGAGACTGACGCGGGCTTTGTACCTTTCCCCGCGTCGGTTCTGGGAGCGACGGTCGCTCCTGGAAGTCACGTTTGATCGCGTGATGAAGCAAGGGAGAAGGACGTGGACGAAAGACTTCCCCAATTCCTGCACAAGCCGGTCCAGATCCTCTGGTTCGACGCCCAGGAATTCATTGTCGTGGTATCGACCATCTTCGTCGCAGTCATCGTCGGCGGCCTGGTCGGCTGGTCCCTGGTCGGCGTCCTTCTCCTCTTCATTCCCTGGAAGCGCACCAAGCCACGCGGTTTCATCCCGCATCTGGCCTGGCGCTGGGGCCTGCTTCGCCTGCCCCATTATCCAGGGCCCACCCAGACCCGCTTTTGCGAGTGAGATTCCCCATGTTCCGCAGATCATCCGACGGGCAAACGAGCGATCCGCTCCTTGGCAAACCGGCGAGCTTTGGCATCCATCGCTACCTCCAGGGCTCATCCAACCTCTTCGAGGAGAACAGGCTGCTCAAATTCTCGGTTCTCGGACTCTTCGGGATCACGTCCGTTCTTGCGATCGCCCTTTACACGACGAGCCAGAACCAGCGCACGGTGGTTGTCCCCTTCGGCGCCGGCGGCGATCTCTATGTGACCGGCGGCAAGCCATCAGCAGCCTATCTGCGCACCATGACCCGCAACATCGTGGCGCTCTCGGGCACCTATTCCGCCTATTGCGCCGACCGCCAGTTCCAGGAGCTTTTGAGCATCGTCCATCCCACAGCCTATAATGGCCTGCGCGACAGCCTGAACGCCATCCTCGATGAACTCGCCAATAATCCGACGCTCTCGATCGCGACCTATATCCGGCCCGATCAGCCGGTCACATGGACTGATCGCCAGATCCTCGTACCGGTCGAGAAAGTGCGCGTGATCGGCGGGGTCATCCGCAAGTTCAGGGGCAATCTGCGCATCCGCTACACGATCGATGCCGGCCGCTTCTGGCTCCTGTCCCTAGCCGAGGAGAATTTCGATGCCGAACTCCGCTAAACCCTTCTGCGCGGCCATCGCCCTTCTGGCGGGCTCGTCCTTGGTCTCGGCGCAGGCGCAGAGCATTTCAGCGCTGCCCGATCAGACGAGCAGCATCCGGCTCTCAAACCGCGACGTCAATCATCTGGTCTGCCAGGGCGGCGAGATCGAAGATGTCAAATTTTCGGCCGAAAAAGGACTTGCCGTCGAGAAGGGCGGAGCAGACGCCTGGATCAAATTCCTGGTCAAGGAAAGCGACGATAACGGCCAGGTCACCCGCAGCTATGTGACGACGCCATCGGAATTTTTCGTCACCTGCAATGGCGCGATCTATCCGCTTTACGCCGAGCCTTCGGACATCCCGGCGCAGACCATCACGCTGGCGCCCGGCGCCAGGCAGCGCGCACAGGCCAATGACGAACTGCTCGCTCCCCTGGTGGAAGAAGAGCGTGCCGTCTCGATCACCTTGTCGCTTTTCCAGGACCGGGTACCGGCGAGCTTCTCGGAGGTCGCCGCCGACGCCCGGCCCATCTCGCTCCGAGCCGCCCCAACGCTGCGCATAACCGAGCGCAGGCGCGTCATCATCGAGGGCGCGGACCTCAATGCGTCTGAATATTGGGTCGAAGCCACCGCCGATGGGGACGTCGATGAGCGGCTGTTCCTCGACGCCAAATTGGGCTCGCGGATCTTCGGCGTAACGCTCGATCGTCTCACCCTCAAGGCGGGTGAGACAGCGCGCCTCATCATCCTGCGCCGGGGGGACACGCTATGACGGGACCCGACGAAAAGGAAAGCTTCGGGCAGGATGGCGAGTCCGATCACGGACGTCGTGGCCGTGGCCGCGCCGGTGCGGCGGGACGCCACGCGCCGCACACAAGGCCCCAGAGGGATGACGAGCCTCACATCGACGCGGAGAGACCTGATCTGAGCCCACGCGGACCGGCGCTGCTCGACCTCAAGGCGAGATGGGCGATGTTGAGCCCTCGGCAGCAGCTGCGCGCCCGGCAGGCCGGGATCGGGCTTGTGATCGCCATGTTCGGCTATGGCCTCTATACCGCGTCCAGCGGCTCGAAGGAGGAAACGCAAAACGCTCCTGCCGCATCACGCCTCGATATGGGAGCCGGCCTTCGCGGCGACAGCCTCGAAACCAAGGTTCGCGGCGACCTCAAGAAGATCCTTGATGGCCAGACCCTGCTCGGCGATCGCGTCACGGCGATCGAGGAAGGAAAGATCTTGCCTGGCACGGGCACCCCCGCCGCCGCGGATGGCGATCTTCCGAGCGCCCTTCCCGGCGACATTCCGGCCTTTCCGCCAAGCCCCACGCGAGGCGAACTGGGGAGCGCCGACAGCAGCCTCCCCGCGCCACCCCCAATGCCCGCTGCCCCGGCCGCCCCGCCCGCGCCGCCGGTCGAGCGGCAGGTGGGATCGATCGGCGCAGCCACGACCGCGCTTGTCGCAGAGGGCGGAAACGCGTCGCCAAATGGCTCTAAAAAAAAGACCCGGACGATCTATTTGCCGCCTGGTTTCATGAAGGCGCGGCTCCTGACCGGGATCGACGCGCTGGCGAGCCGGGACGCGACCAGCAATCCCGAACCGCTGATCGCCCGCGTCCAGGCGCCCGCCGTGCTTCCCAATGACGTCAAAGCCAATCTCGCCGGCTGCTTTGTCATCGGCAATGCCACCGGCAGCCTCGCGAAAGAAAGGGTCGAGGTCCAGCTCGTCTCGCTCTCCTGTGTCGATTTCGACGAGCGGTCAGTGGTCGATCAGCCCATCAAAGGCTTCTTCGTCGATACCGACGGCAAGAAGGGGCTGTCGGGGAAGGTCGTCACCCGAGCGGGGGCGGCGCTGGCCCGCAGCTTTATCGCCGGCACCATCAGCGGGGTCAGCCAGACGGTGGAAAACACATTCGGCGATACCTCGACGTCTGCTCTCGGCACGGTGCGCACCCTCGATGCCGGCGACGCCGCCAAATCCGGCATAGCCGGCGGCCTTTCCAAATCCTCCGACAAGCTCACGGATTTCTATCTCGATCTTGCCCGGCAGGCCGGCCCCATCGTCGAGGTCGGCGCCGCCAAGGATGTGGTGGTCGTGATCCAGGAAGGTGTCGCGCTCGAGATCAAGCCGACCGCTGGTGCCAAATTCTGATGCCCGGTCAAAAGGGAGACAATGTCATGCTCAGCCCCCATGCTTCTGCCACAGGAAGGCCCCCTCGAACGGCCATATTGCTCCTTTCCCTCGCGCTCCTTCCCGCCTGCACGGCGATCGGCTCGGCCATGTCGCCCTATTCGGAAAAGTTCAGCTGCAAGAATAGCGACCATGGGCAATGCATTCATCCCGAACGCGCCTATGCCGATGCCGTTTCCGGTCGAACCTCGAAATCCGATCCCAAGGTCACCAATGGGCGCAAGATGGCGGCGTCGAACACGGCGATCGCTTCCCCCAGGCCCAAGGGTACGAGCGGCACCCCTTATCTCGGCTACCGCGACAGCATCTATCAGGAACTCAAGGGGCTCGTCGAAGCCCCCGTCACTCCCATGCTGCGCCCCGGCCGCACGATCCGCACCCTGATCCTTCCCTATGCGGACCGACAGCGGCCCGACCGGCTCTATATGCCGCGCTACATCTACTCCATTCTCGACAAGCCCCAATGGGTCGTCGGTGACTATCTGGTCACCGCGCACTCCCCGGCCCAGCGCGTTCCGGTGCTTGAACAGAGCCGGGAAAAACCCAGCCTCGTGCCGGAAAGCGACATCCCGGCTCCGCCGCAGGAGCAGGAACAATGAGGGGCCCGGGCACCCGCCATGGCGGCGGCATGACCGTCGCGCGCCTCAGGCAAAGCGTTGCGCGCGACGCCTATTCCGATTTCCTGCCGATGGTCGCCTGGGTCGAGGAGGAGGAAGCATTCCTGTGCATCGACGATGGCTGGGGGCAGGCCTGGGAACTGATGCCATCCGCCTATCTCTTCGCCCATGTCCACCAGGCGTTGCTGGGACTCCTCAATATCCATTTTGCGACCGGAACCGTGGTCCAGCTCCATTGCTTTGCCGATCCGCTCATCGACGATGCGCTCGACGCCTATCTCGATCTTAAATCCAGGCCCGATCCCCTGATCCAGGCGTCCGCGCGACGGACCAGCGACTATCTGCGCGCAGGGACCCAAGGACTGGCGGCGCTCCACGGCATCCCGATCCGCAACTTCCGCGTTCTCCTCTCGATCAAGACCAGGCAGCCTCTGGGCGCGGACCTGCGCCGCCAGATTGAGGAGCAACTCTCCAAGCTTGGAATCATGCGGCTCGCGCCCGAAGAGCTTGTCAGCTTCTACCGCCGGATTTTTAACGGCGTCTTCGCGCCCGCTCCAGGTGTCTTTGCGCGCGGCGATCAAACCCATCCCGCTCGCCCCGTCCGCAAGCAGATCATCGACGCAGGGCCCGATCTTCTCTTTTCAGGCCCGGAACTCCATCTGGGCAACCAGGTCGCCCGCTGCCTGACACCCAAGTCGCCACCCCGGCGCGTGACAGCGGAGCGGTGCAACCGGCTCCTGGGAGGCATGCGGGGCGCTGCCGAAGACAGCGATCAGATTGGCGGCCCCTTCCTCTATACGCTCAACATCCTCTTCGATCACTCGACCTTCGAGATCCACAAGCGCGCGCAGATCCTGTCAGCCCAGAAGGCCGCGGGCAGCTTTGCCGTCGAGGTCGGCAAGCAGATCGAGGAAATCGGCTGGGTGCTGGACGAGGCGGGGAACAGCCGCTTCGTCTCGGTCATCCCGACTGTCTGGGTCTTTGGCCGCGACAGCGCCGAGGCACGCGAGATGGCCGCCCGCGCCAAGCGCCTCTGGGAGAGCGAACCGCTTCCCTGGATGATGCAGGAGGAGAGTTATCTCAATCCCATCCTGCTGCCGATGAGCCTTCCCTTCGGCTTCTATCCCGACCGCCGCACCACGCGCATGCTGGAGCGCGATCTGCCGATGCCGGCCAAGGCCGCGGCATTGCTCGCGCCGGTCCAGACCGATTTTCGTGGTGGCGGACGCCCTGCCCTTCTCTATGCCGGGCGCAAGGGGCAGCTCATCACGCTCGACCTCTTCGATCCGCGCATCAACAATTATAATTTCATCGTCTCGGCCGAGAGCGGCGCGGGAAAGAGCTTCCTCCTCAATAATCTTTGCCAACAATATTATGCGCAAGGCGCGCTCATCCGCATCATCGATATCGGCGGGAGCTACCGAAAGCTCTGCACCCTCTGCTCGGGCCGCTATATCGACATCGGGGAGGAGGCACTTGTCCTCAATCCCTTCGACATGGGCTTTGCGCTCGACGGCGACGATCGCCAGTCTGCGATCAGCATGGCGGTCGCCATCGTCGCCGAGATGGCCAATGCCGCAACCCGCAAGGGCGTCTCGACCTCGGAATGGAACCTCATCAAATCCGCCGTCCAGTGGACCATCGACAGCGGCCGCGCCGAAGCCGGGATCGACGCGGTCCGCGACTGGCTCGGGGCCTATCCAGCGCATGTGGGCGACGATCTGGACAGGGTCGAGCATCTCATACCCATGGCGCGCGAACTCGCCTTCAACCTGCGCGATTTTGGCAGTACGGGCGCCTATGGCCATTATTTCAACGGCCCTTCCACCTTCGACATTTCCACCGACGAGTTCGTTGTGCTGGAACTCGAGCGCCTCAAGGCCATGCCAGACCTGTTCAATGTCATCGTCATGGTAGTGGTGAACGCGGTCAGCCAGGAGCTCTACCTTTCCGCCCGCGACCGCCCGCGCTTTGTCCTGTGCGACGAGGCGGCCCAGTTCATGACCCGGATGGACGGCCAGGATCTTTCCCGCCTCGCCGAAGTCTTTGGGCAAGGCTATCGCCGTGCCCGCAAATATCAGGGGAGTTTCGGCGTCGTTCTCCAGTCGATGAACGACCTGCTCCTCTTTGGCGGCACTGGCCAGGTAATCCTTGAAAATGCAGCGACCCGTTTCCTGCTCCAGGGCTCGACCTACACCCAAGCCGTCGAGAACAAGATCCTCGACTATTCAGGATTCGTCCTCGAACTCCTGAAATCGGTACGAAACAACAAGCCGCATTATTCCGAAGTCTTCATCGATTCGCCCCTGGGCCTCGGCATCGCCCGTCTTGTCGTCGACCCCTTCTCCTACTGGATCAACACGAGCGCTCCCCAGGAGGTCGCCGCCTTTGAAGCACGCCTGCGAGCCGGGCGCTCGCCCCTCGAGGCCGTCTGCGACCTTGCCGGCATTGATGCCGCCGAAATCCTGGGCACCTCCCCGCCCGCCCTTTACCCAGAGGAGATCCGGTAATGGCACGGCAATCCGCTTCCGGCAGCCAACCGCAGTTCGAATTCGAACCCGATCCTGCGCTTGAGGCCTTTATCGAGGCGCGGGCGGCGCGCATCGCAAAGGCCCAGGCCTTTGCATGGCGCTTCCGCCTCGTCACGATCGAAACGCTGATGATGGCGGCACTGGTCCTCGCAGCCGGACTTGCCCTGCGCCAGCCGACCCTTCTCGTCCTGCGTGCTTCCATCATGGTGGGAGGCGGCTGCTTTGCGAGCGGCATCCTCCTCATCGGCCTTACAGGCGCTGTAGATCGGGCGACCGCGCGCCTGCGCCTCTGGTGGCGCGGCAAATGAGCGGAATATTGTCCTCCCGTCCCGCGGCAGGGCCGGTGCGCCTTCTGGTCGGGACGCAGCTGATGCTGCTCGTCCAGACAGTCCTGATATTCGAGGCCTCCGCGCCTTTGCCAACCCCGCTGCGGGCCTTGTTGGTCATGAACTGGATAGTAGGCGTTTCCGCGCTCATCGCTGCGATCCGTGGTTCCCGGGCCGATCAAGCGCCTCCATGGTGGAGGCGCCGTCATGACCGTTGACCAGTCGAGGCCCCATTTTACCCGGCATGCCCTCATCGGCGCGCTGATGCTCGGCCTGTCGGCCACTCGGGCAGATGCAGCCACATCGACGATCGGCAGGACATGGTCCATTGCAGAACCCGATGCCATGGCCGAGATCGAGGCCCGCGTCGCCAGCGCGCCTGACATGGCCGCGCAGTTCGGACCGCGCTCGTCCTGGTCGGCGATGCGCGCTGCCGCCCTGGTGCCGGCCAGGGCCAATCGGGTTCGTACCCTCGTGCCTTTCTATACGGTCGAGGAGGATATCCGCCTTCCCGATGGTCGGTTGCTTTACCCCAAGGGCTTCACGTTCAATCCCCTGGACTATGTCTCGCTCCCCCAGCGCCTCGTCATTGTTCACCCCCGCGACCTTGGCTGGGCGCTTAGCAAAGCCCGATTTACCGACTTCATTCTGCTGACCGCGGGCGACGCCATCGACCTTTCCGAGAAGACGGGGCGGCCGCTTTTCATCCTCGAGGAGCGAGTGAAGGAACGCCTCGGGCTTACCGTCGCGCCAGTCATCGTTGCCCAGGAGGGAAAGAAACTCGTCCTCACCGAATATGCCCCGCCCATCTCGATCGGCAGGAGCGCGAGGCCATGAAACGGCGCCTTCTCCTTCGGGCCGCTGCCCTCTCGCTGGCGCTGGGCATTGGCGGCGCGGCAGCGCCCGCCAAGGCTTCCAAATGCGAGGCCGGGACCATCTTCAATCCGATCACCAAGGTCCGCTGGAATTGTATCTTCCCGATCACCATCGGGGGCGTCCGGGTCGGTTCCTTCGACAAGCTCGACAAGGACCTCGACGCGCAATCCGCATCAAAGCCGCTTTGCGCCTGCCGCAAGGGCGCGACATTCTGGTTCGGCGTCAAGGTCAGTTTCTGGTCGCCCAGTCGCATGGTCGATGTCGTGACCGAGCCGGGATGCATGATGGCGCTGGGCGCCGACCTCATGGCGACCGGCGGCAGACTGCAAGGCAGCCAGTCCTCCATCGCTGACGGGACAAACAGCCAGAAGATGTTCGCGCAGATGCATTATTATATCGCGCCGGTCTGGAAGATGCTCGACATGTTCACCGACCTCCCGTGCATCGAGGACAATGGCTTCGACGTCGCGATGATCACGGAAGTCCTGCCGACATGGCAGTCCGGGACGCTGGGCGCGATCATCCAGCCTGAAGCCATTCTCTTCGGCAACCCCGCAGCCGGCCTTGCCTGCATGGCCGACAGTGCCGCCGCCGCTGCGGGCAAGGTCATCGACCCGCTTTTCTGGTGTATGGGAAGCTGGGGCGCCACCTATCCGGTGGCGGGCGACATCCATTTTAGCGACAGCGTCGAAGCCTGGGCAGGCTTGGCAGCCCGCGGGACCTTCATGATGGGGCGCCTTGGCGCACTCACCATCTCCTCAGCCGATGGCTGTTCTTTCAAGGCCCAGCCCATCTGGACCAAGAGCCGCTACAAGCTCCAGATCATGGAGCCGGTCAAGGGCGGCAAATGCGTCAATATCGGCCGCCCGGGCGCCCTCTGGTCAAGCGGCAAACATGCACCAGGCAAGGACAATGCCCAGTTCATGCTCTTTGAGAAGGTGATCTGCTGCGCAGGGGTTTCGACCCCATGAGCCGGTCCCTCCTCTTGTCTCCCGTAGCGGTCGGCGGCTTCTGCTCTCGGTCTGCCCGCATAGGCCATGCTGGCCTCGCCGATCGCTGCGAGACCGGAGCGGCGCTGTTACCTCTCAGCGCCGCTCCATTCCCCGTTTCCCCCGACGCGACGCATCTGTGGCACGCAGCGCGCGGGGGGAAGGTCAGCACGGTCGAGCCAACCCCCGGCCGGGACAGGCGACCCCCACTCCTATCGCCTGTTCCGACATCGGCCGTGCTGACCATAATCGAGGGCCGGGCAGCCTTTCGATGCCTGGGGCAAGGAGAACCCTCCACTGGCACAGCTTCCTATTTCCGCCTGCGCAGGGTCCCATCAGCAGCAAAAGGGGAGCCTCGATCATGAGGGTTCACCCCGAGCCTCGCCTTGGCGCGTTGGCGGTCATCTTGGCTCTGACCTCGCCCGCTGGCGCACAGGACATGGATGCCCGCGCCCGTGCCGCGGCCGCCGCCTCGCGCGCAAAATCCAGCGACAGCGAGGCGATTTCACGAAATTATCTGACGCCCGGCCTTTCCAACCAGCCGATCAGCACTGTCGATGGGAGCCAGAGCTTTGCGACCAGCCTCGCCTGCCAGCAAAGCGCGACGATGCTGGAACTTCTCGTCCAGCCAGGCAGCAGCGGCGACATCACCCATCTCACCATCACGCGCGACAAGGATCTCGACGGCAGCTTCGACAGCAATCTCACCGTCCCGGTGATCGTGTCGGGCATTTGCGCCAACGGGATCATCTCCTGCGACGCCGGCACCTGGAACCAGTGCAAATCCTTCAAATGGGATGTCGGCGCATCGGGGGATCTGAAGCTTTCCCAAGTCGCCATGCCCGAGCTTTCAGGCTGCTACTGCGTCAATGCCAGCTGCGGCGCCAATCTGGTCTCGAGCAATCTCTCTTCGGTGCTGACCGACCTGGGCGGTGGGGTCATCGGGGCGCTGACCACGGCGGATTCCAGGATCGGCGTCGTGCAGGCAAGCATCGACGGCCCGGTCATCCGCTATGTCGGCGCGCAGACCACGGCCTGCACCAGTAATCCCAGCGTCTCGACGACCGCTTATCGTGCCAACCCTGCCGCGATCAGCAGCGACGCCTTTGCCGCCTCGCAATCCAGTTCGGTCTTCACGGCCCTTACCGGCTCGCCTGCGGCGAGCGGCAAGGCGGAGGCGACGAGCAGCTGCACGATCGAGCGGGAGATCAACGTCAAGAGCTGGGACTATGACGACATTCTCGCCGTCAGCGGTTCAATCGCATCGGTCACGAGTTGCGGCACCAATTGCAGGCGCTATCAGATCCGGGGCGCTGGAAGTTGCGGCAGTTCGCCGCCCATCTACACTGCGACCTTAGACCCGATTGCGCCAACCCGGATCGTCTCGGCGCGCATTGTCGAGATGGGCGCGGATGACTGGGTCCAGGCCCGGGTCAATGGCGAGATCGTCGGCTATGCCGGGAAACGGCAATGGCTGGGTGAAGGCTTGCCCACGGGCGATTGCCGGATCAGCGATGATCCCTGGTACAACCGCAATGCGATCGACATCACGTCCCAGCTCAAGGCCGGCGCGACGATCGTCGGAGCGCGGGTCCGTGGCGGCGGCGACGGCAATTGGGGCTATGTCACGGTCGAGGTCATGGTCGACACCGCCTGCGAGGTCAGCGAAAGGCTGGTCGATCTTTGCGCGGGCTATGCGGGGAACAGCGCCTGCCGCCTCATCGCTGAAGATGTGGACGGGGTCGAAACCGTCCGCAGCGGCGTCAATACGGGCATGAGGCCTCTCGCCCAGACCCGACTCTTCGGCTCTGGCAGCTGCACCTATCAATATATGCGCGACTTCTTCCTTCGGACACGGCGCTACAGCTGCGTCACCGACAGCTCTGCCACAAACGAACCTGATCTCTCGCGCGCCGCCTATATCATCGACCATTCGACCGAGACGATGCTTGCTGACCGCACCAAGGCTGCCGATGGCAGCTTGAGTGAGACGACTAGGTCCTTCTCCATGCCCGATCGCCCGACCGTCTCATCCTGCGAGGCGATCTGCAAGACCCGAGCGCCCAAGGCGAACAGCGGAGTGGCGCCTGCCGGCGCAGTCGCACAAAAGCAGAATGACCCGACCGGCTGGGACAGCTTCTATCATGTCTGCTCGGCGGACTCGGTCTGTCCGCTCGGCGCGGGAGAAGAAATCGTCACGGACTGCGGCTGCATCGACGATTTCCCCGAGGCGGTCGTCATGATGCAGACCGTTCGCCTGGCAGGCTCCGACCTCGCTTGCACGGCGGCCTCCCAATGAGCCGGCGCATATGCCTGCTCCTTGGCCTCGCAGCCTTCGCCCTCGCGCCTCGCGGGATTGCCCAGGCAGCCGAAATCTGTGCCGTCGACTTGAACGGCAATGGCGATGCCGCCGATGCGCGCGAAATGGCAAGCTGCGTCGCCATGGCGGCGGGCGCCGTCCAATGCCCGATCCAGCAAGCCGCCTGCGTCACCGATGAAGCCGGCCAATATGGCTGTCCCCTGGGCACGGCTTATCAATGCCTGACGCCCGCCGCCGGAGGCACGCCTACCTGCTCACCCAATAGCTGTACCGACACGGACGCCAACCCGATCGAGGAAGAGGCCCCCGTTGACGATCCCGGGCCAGTCAATGACGGGGCGGTTGATGCCGACGGCAATTGTCTTGGCACGATCGAAATCTTCGGTGGCCGGGCGCTGCGCTGCCGGCCGCCCGGCGCCAGCGTCACCTTCCAGAATTGCTGCAAGGACAAGGGCAAGATCGTGAAGGACGGAATGGGTGGGTCCTTGTCCTCGATCACCACCAAGATCGCGGTCGCCAAGGGCGTCTTCACGGGCATGAAAGCCGCCTATACCGCCTTCAAGGCGGGAGCGACTGCTTCGGAGGCTGCCAGTGCCGGCGCCAACGCCATCATCGTCGGCCTCGATCCCACATCGATCGCGATCAGTCTTGCCATCAATTTCATGATGGAGGTTCTGCTCCAGGGCTGCGACCAACAGGATATGGAAACGGGCATGCTGCGCGGCTCTGGCATGTGCCATGAGATCGGCACCTACTGCTCCTCATCGATCCTTGGCGTCTGCATCCAGAAGGCCAAAGGCCATTGCTGCTTCAACACCAAGCTCGGGCGGATCATCCAGGAACAGGGTCGACCGCAACTCAAATCATTCAACGACTTGGGCTGGGGGACGGCAAAGCAGCCTTATTGCCGGGGATTTACGGCAGAAGAGTTCCAGGGCTTAGATTTCAGCCGGATGGACCTCTCCGAATATTATACGGACATTGAAGCCCGCGCCCAGTCCGACATCGAGATCGATATGGAGGATAAGGTCGATGCCTATCTCAGCGTCATCAAACCCTGATCGCCTGATTGTACTCGCCGGTGCCCTGTTGGTGACATGCCATGGCGAGGTGGCTTCAGCCCAGAGTTCCAGTGAACCCGCTTCGCTTGAACGCCTGCGCGCCGCAACCGCTTCAACCAAAAGCAACGACGGCGTCGGTCCGACGTCCCTTCCATCGCCTTCGCCAGAGTTGAAGAAGCGCGCCTTCGAAGCCATGCGACAGCGCGTTCAAGGGCGAGGAATGGAGGAACGCGCAAGGTCAGCTCAGGCCGCCGCCACCCAGGATATAGCCGCCCAGCATGAGGCGATGACTGCCCGGATCTACCAGGCGATCGGCCTTGCTCCGCCTGGCGAACCACAAGCACCACCCGTCCCTTTGTCTCACCCGGCCAGGGCATTTGTCCCCTTGCTGTTTGCCTCCTCTGCCATGCCGGTGGAAACGCTGCGCACCTATGCCGCGAGCCTCGAGAAGATCGGCGGCGTGATCACATTTCGCGGAATGCCCGGTGGTCTCACCAAAATTGGGCCGATGGCGGAGCTGACGGCACGGATGCTGCGGATTGATCCGGGCTGCGAAGGACCAGCCTGCGCCATGCGCGCTGTCCAGGTCGTGGTCGATCCGATCCTGTTTCGGCAGCATGGCGTTTCCCGGGTTCCCGCCTTCGCCATGGTGCCAGGCGACCCCACCCAGCCCTATTGCGAGCGAGAGGATGAGACTGGGCCACGCGCTTCCCACCTCGTCTATGGCGACGCGGCGCTTTCCGGCCTCATCGAGGAATATGCGCGCCTTGGCGGCAGGCAAGAGGTCAGCGATGCTGCGGCTCGTCTATCTCGGCGCTAGGAGCCTCTGGCCTCGCCTCAGGGCCTTGCCTCACGAAGCGGCGCTCGCGCTCGGTGGTGCAGTCGGCGAACAGCCGGCCAATCCCCGGCGCCTTGCCCTCAGCATCGCGATCATCGCGCCGATCGCCTGCCTCACCTGGGCGGCCATTCCGGCCGTCACGATCGTCATGAGCCCGTCGATCAATGCCTGGGCGGTCCGCAAGGCCCCCGGCCCAATCCACAAGGGAGATCTTGTGATGTTCAACCTCTCGCACCCTATCGCTGGCCCTCGCCCTGTCAGCGTGACCAAGCGCGCGCTCTGCATGCCGGGCGAGCGCCTGCACGAGGTCGAGCGTCGGTCGGTGCATGACGGGACGGTAACGGGGAGCCTCTATTATTGCGGCGCGCATTATCTGGGTGCGAGCCGTCCCTTCGGGCGGAATGGACAGCGTCTCGATCATTTGCGCTGGGGCGATCATCCTCTTCCCCCAGGCTTTATCTACCTTGGCTCTGATCATCCGGACGGGTTCGACAGCCGCTATTTCGGCCCCGTGCAGGTCAGCCGGCTGACGCGCATGGAGCGCGTGCTGTGAGAGGATCGATCGCACCATATATGCCCTGGGCCATGCCTCTGGCAGCGTTCCTTCTGGCGGGTCCGACGATGGCGCAGGCCGACTCGGTGAAGCGCGGATTCTGGTGGTATGCCGTGCCGCCTGCACCTCCAGGTGCCGTGGAGGATATGGTCCCCAAGGCGCCAGTCATCCCTCCCATGACAGAGCTTGCGCGCTGGAGTCCCCCGCGCATCGCCAAGCTCATCACCGAGCAGCGCGACTATGCGGCGACAGTGCTGACGGTGGACGCGGTCGCCGATTTCTGGCGCCTCCAGGACTTTGCCCGGCGCAAGGCGCGCGCCTTCGCCGGCGTGACCCAGCTGGCCCTCCTCACCCATCCCGAACTGAGTGCCCGGAGCGCCTATCCAGTGGTGGGCGATGCGCGCGACGCACAGGGTGCCGAGAAAGATGCCACACGGCGCTCCTATCTTCGTTCGAAGGGCAATGAATTCGCACTCGTCATGTTCTCACGGGCCAGCTGCGGCTATTGCCGCGTCCAGTGGCCGCTCATCCAGCGCTTCCAGGACGAGATGGGCTGGCAGGTGAGCCAGATGGATCTCGACCGCCGCCCTGATCTCAAGAACCGGTTCGGCGTTGAGGTAACGCCGACCACCATGATCATCCGCCGGGGGTCGAGCCAGCGCATGGTGATCGCCAATGGCGTCGAGGCTTATCCCAACCTCATCCAGACTGCCTATCAGGCCGTCAAGCTGCTCTCGGGCGATATCCGACCCGAGCAATTCCTGACCGGCGCCGGTGAGGAAGACGGCTTTTTCGATGCACTTGCCAACGGCCCGGTCGCGGCAAGCGATCCAGCGACGCAGCCAAGCGGCAGGCAACCGTGAAAGGCTGGGCTATCCTGAACAGCATCGCCCTGGCGGTCGGAGGCTTCCCCCTTGCCGCTGCCATGCCTGATCGCATGGATGCAGCGCGCGCGGCGATCCACCCTGTCGAAAACGAGGCCGCGATGCGCCAATGGCTCGGCCGGGTTCCAGGGACCATGGACTATCCGCCCGATTTCGATGCGACGCTGCGCGGTCAGGGATCGGCCTTCCTCGTAGAAATGAGCAGCGCGCCCGGCTGCATCCCTTGCGGCGACCTGTGGGGCAAGCTCGGGAGGCTGAGAACCCGCTTCGGATTTTCGGTCCGCACCATCGGCGAGGAAGAAGCGATGCTCCGGTCCGGACGACTCGGCCTCCCCTGGATTGGTCACCCGGTCGCCTGGCTCCGGCCTGCCGGTGATCCCGATCGGCTCATTCCCATCGCGATCGGCACCGACCTTGAAGCCAATCTCGCGCGCAATCTCTATCTTGGCGTCAAGATGCAGACCGGCGTCAGGCCAGCCGTCGGCGTGCGCGCCATGGCGAAATTCACAGCTATTGTCGGTACTCGCAATTCCTACGGATCCGCTCGATGAAGCTGAAATGGAGGTCGGCCTCAGTGGCGCTCGAGCAGATCCATGGCCGCAGCCACGAGAGGCATGACCATGATGCCAGCCGACATGGGATAGGCTTCCGCACCGGGATAGATGACGTTGCGGCGCGCTGGCTGGAGGTCTTCGCACGCATGATGGAAACCGCGTTCCACCTTGGGCGCCAGGCTGCGCTTGATCTCATAGACCCAGAGTTCACCACCAGGCAGGGTGATGAGCAGATCGATTTCGGCGCCTGCCGCCGTCCGGTAGAAATTAGCGACGCTGCCCTCAGGCGCAGCTGCGATCAGATTTTCGATGACGAAGCCTTCCCAGCTTCCGCCCGCTACGGGATGACCAAGAATCGCTTCTTCATCGCCCAGACCAAGCAGGGCGTGGACCAGACCGCTGTCCCGCACATAGATACGCGGCGATTTGACGAGCCTTTTCGCACTGTTGCTGTGCCATGGTTCGAGCCGACGGACGAGCAGCAGGTCGACGAGAAGGTAGAGATAATTGGCGATGGTCTTGGAATCCAGGCCAAGGCCGCGCGCGAAATCCGCTGCGTTGAGCAGACCCGACTGATGATGCGCGAGCATCGTCCAGAAGCGTCGCAGGGTTTCCGCCGCGATCCTCGGACCCAGCATCGAAACATCCCGCTCCAGATAGGTGCGGATGAAGTCCTGGCGCCAACGAAGACTCGAGCGATCGCTTGGCTTCAGAAAGCTGTCCGGGAAACCGCCCCGCACCCAGAGGCGGCTTGCCGCCTCCGCCTCGATCTCAAGCCCATCGAGCGGTCCCATTTCAAGATAGCTGACCCGCCCTGCAAGGGTCTCGCCCGACTGGGCGAGCAGATCGATGGACGCAGAGCCAAGGAGCAGGAAGCGGCCGGACTTGTATCCAGATCGTCTGCCCTTGTCGATAAGGCCGCGCAACGTCTGGAAGAGACCCGGCAGACGATGGACCTCGTCCAGAATCACCAGCTTGTCCTGATGCCCCGAAAGGTAGAGTTCCGGATCACTCAGCTTTGCCCGGTCCGCCTCGGATTCGAGGTCGAGATAGATCGACGGGACCATCTCGCCGATCTCGAGGGCAAGAGTCGTCTTGCCCACTTGTCGCGGTCCAAGCAGTGCCACGGCTGGAGCCTCGGCAAGGCGTTCGGTCACTTGCGCTGCGATACGGCGTCTAATCATCCTAGCATTATCGGAATATTATTCCCGATTTGCAAGGTTATTTCATGGAAATCGAACGGGTCTGGCAGACCGATCCTGTACCAAACCGCCTCGCTGGGAGACCACCGTCATGCAACGCCATAAGTATCGCTGCCCGATCTGGAGCGTTCTTCTGCTCTCGGTGTGGGTCCCTGGCGCGCCCGCTTATGCGCAGGGTTGGGCCGAACATTGGTTCGACAATGTCACCTATACGAGTCCCGGGAGCTTCGAGGACCAGACCCGCGGCTATGTGACGGCGGGCGGCATGTCGGGGCGGGTCGATGTCCATAATGACTATCTGATGAGCCTCACCCTCCCCAAGGTGAAGGCGGGCTGTGGCGGCATCGACATGTTCCTTGGCGGCATGTCCTTCCTCGATCCCGATTATCTCGTCGAGAAACTCGAAAGCATTCTTCAGGCCGCGCCGGCGGTCGCTTTCCAATATCTCCTCGAGACGCTGGACGAGAAGATGGGAAATATAATTTCAAAGATGGAAGCGGCCACCAATTACCTCAATAGCATCCAGGTGAATGATTGTCGGCTCGCCAATCGCATGGTGCAGATCGCCAGGGGCGATGACAATATGTCGGGCATCATCGAGGAGATGACCGGCTACAAGTCGGTGAAAGCAGGCCTGTCCAAAAGCTATCAGCAGAGCCGCGAGAAGATCCAGTCGAACGGCAATAATCCGACCGAGGATCTGAAGGACGCGCTCGCCAATTGCCCGGCCGACGTCACCGACATCTTCAAGACGGGGTCCCTCCTCGCTCATGCCGCGGCCCGAGTCGGCGCGTCGGATTGGGCAGGCGTGATGCGCGCACGCGTGGGCGACGTCTATATGCGCTGGGACAACAACGACAAGGTGCCGCTCTTTTCGGCGATCCCCGCCTGCGCCGCTCAGGACAGCGAGTCCTCCGACGATTTCCTGAGCGGCCGGGTGATGCGCCGCGCGCTCAATGTGCCAGCGACCAGCGCCGATTGCACCCAGGATAGCGGCAAGGGGGCGCTCACCCTGACACGCGAGCGGATGACCGGGATCGCGGAGAAGATCCGCACACGCGCTGCGCTGACGGCGGAGGAACGGCAGTTCGTCGCCAATGTCCGAACCTTGCCCGTCTATCGCATGCTCGAATGGGGCGTGCGACAGGATGTCGTGGACTCGGTGATCGGCGACACCGACGAGCTGGTGGCCCTCACCCTGGCCTATCAGATGTTGAATGACCTGACGCGCAGCATCGATTTCGCACTCTCCAATGCCGAGCGCGGCACAACAGCTGCCGGCGCGGCCGATGGCAGCAACAACAATATCTGTCAGACGCGGATTCTCACCAAAGGGATCGAGCAACTCCGCGACCTGCGCGAAGAGGTGCTGCGCCAGCGTGCCCAGATGCGTCAGTCCTATCTGGCGGCCCTGTCCCAGACGAACCTCTCGACCAGCTATGCCGGCCTCATCCGTCAGCGCGACAAGGATGCGCGCGATGCCGCGGGCGCTGCCGCCAACCGCAACCGCTGACGCAAGGTCCCCCCATGCGCAAAGCCCTCCGCCCTGCCTCCCTCCTCGCCGCCACCCTCCCCGCGCTGCTCTCCACCTCACCCGCGCTGGCGATGGAGGCGCGCTTTCACACCTATGACGGCTTTGCAGAGACGGTGGACGCTTTCCGCCTTGTCTCGATGATCTTCGCCGATCCGCGCTACGAGACGTTGGTGGTGATCATAGCCGTGGTCGGCCTCGCGCTGGGGTCAGTGCTCACCATGATCCGTGGCACTGGGATGGGTCTTGTCGCCTTCGGCCTTCAGATGCTGGTGGGGATCGGCCTCTTTGTCGGCCTCGTAGCGACGACCGGGACGGTCCATGTCTATGACCGTGTCCGCAACGCCTATCAGCCGGTCGGCGACGTTCCCAATCTCATCGTGCTTGTGGCCGGCGTCACCAATATGATGGAGCGTGCGCTTGCCGAGACGATCGACGACAATACGCTCGATCCGCATGCCAAGCTGGAATTCGGGGCCGGCGGGCATGCCTTCGACCTCTTCCTCAATGCCGTCTCCCCGCGTGGTCCGATGACGGACGCCTTTCTCGATGCGACGATCAAGGATTATGTCCGCCAATGTTATCCGGTCGCCCGCGTATCGCCCGCTTATGGGATCGATGACGATCAGCTCTTCCGCACCAGCACTGATCTTCCCGCCGCCTTCGCCGCGATGGCCGGTCCTGCGACCTTCAGCACCGTCTTCACCGCATCCGACAAGGGCGGCACCACGGTCAGCTGCGATGAAGCCTGGCAGCATATCTCCGAACGCCTGTCCGATGCCTCCCTGTTCGAAAGCTATTCCACCCAGGTCTGCCAGCGGACGGGCTATGACATCGACAAGACGGACCAGCTTGCCCGCTGCCGGTCGAACCTTGCCGAGATGGGCGACATGATGCTGGGAACGCCGCTCACCGCCCAGGCATTCCTCACCAATGTCCTCCTCGGCAACAGCGTGGGCGACGTGCTGTTCGAGGACAGCCCGGCGACCGCTTCCAGGGTCATGGCCAATCGGGCGATGATCTCGAGCGGCCTTGCCACCATGTCCACGGCGAATGAATGGTTCCCCACCATAAGAGCGACCGTCTTCGGGATCATGCTCTTCATGATGCCGATCGCGCTTCTGTTCATCCTGACGCCCATCAACTTGCGCGTCGCGAGCTTTGCGCTGGGCTTGTTCGTGTTCGTGGCGCTTTGGGGCGTGATCGACGCGGGCATCTATCAGCTGACCCTTGGCCGGGCGATGGCGGCCCTTGCGGAGATGCGGTCAAACCATCTGGCGGCGAACGCATGGATGCTTGCCCCTTCCTCGGCAATGAAGGCCCTCGCCATTTTCGGGAGTTTCCGCACCGCCGCTGCCGGGCTCTCCGGCGCCTTCGTGTTCACGGTGTTCCGCTTCTCGGGCAATGTCTTCTCGGCCTTCACCAGCGGTTCGCTGGGCGCACAGGCGCAAGGATCGTCAGCGGCCGCCAATGTATCGACCTCCGAAGGCTATGCCTCGGCCCTGGAAGCGCAGGCCTCCGCCATGGGCACTGGCGCCCGCCGCGCAACTGCCTCAGGGTTCGGCGACTTTGGCGAACGCTCGGCCTTCGGCACCAATCGGGCCTTCGGCGCCGCTGGCGCCATCGAAGGTGCGCATGGCGACGGCAGCCCGGGCGGTGCCGCCATGGCCCTTGGCGGCATTGACGCGGCACGCGAACTTGGCGGCCTCGCACCCGCGCTTACAGGCCGGGATCTCAGCGATCCTGCCACGGCGAGCGCCGTGCGCGCCGCGGCGGCGACCGGCGCGATCCACAATTTCGCCGAGAAGGATGCCTTGAGAAAGCTTGGCACCGGCTATTTCGGCGCCGGGGAAGCGGGCGAAAAGGCATTCGCGGGCTTCACCCAGAATCTCGTCCAGTGGCGGGCCTTCGGCGACACCCGCGCCTATGGCATGATGATGCAGGGGGCGACCCGCCATTTCGAGCGTGCGGGCTACTCGGCGCAGGATGCGGAACTCAAGGCCAGCGGCGTAATCGCAGAGGCCAGCGCCGATCCGACCTTCGCGAAGCTCATCGCCAACAGCTTTGAGCAGGAGCAGATGCTGCGCAATGACCTGACGTCGGCGCAGGTCCAGGTCGGCGCGATGGAGGGCCGCCGCGACTATGCGGGCAACCGGGTGGCATCGATCGAGCGAGGCAATGTCGCGACCGAGCAGGCCCATCGCACAGGCGGAAATGAGGGGCAGCGCCAGGCGGCTGCCATGCTCGGACTTCCTGTCGATGAAATGAGCCGCCGCATCTCCTTCATCAACGCCCTCTCCGGCGAAGCGCGCTCCTCCGCCATCACTCAACTCTCCCGCGCAACGGGTCGCAATGAGGCCCAGGTTGCTCGGGCGCTGGAAACGTACAGGGCGTCCACTGATCTTGGAACTGCCGACGGCGCCACCGCCGAGGCGGCACGCGAAGGTACCAGCGTCTATGGCCGCACAAGAGAGGCTGCCGGCTATGATTTTGCGGAACGGTCCGGCAGGCTCGATGCCCAGCGGGAGGTCGGTCATGACGGAACGCGCAGCGCTGCTCGGATCGGTGAGCAAAGACGGCAATCGGAGAATTTCGGGTTCGCGGAGGGTGCAGAGGCTGCCGGCGTGTCAACGCGCGAGGCCGCGCGACTCGACAGTTTCATCAGGACGCTGAGCGACACGTCGGGCAACCAGATCGATATGGCAGAGGGAGGTGCAGAAGGGATCGCCGATCGCGCCCGCAATGCGCGCCTCTCCAGCATCGTGGACAAGGAGCGTCTGACTCGCATGCAATCCCTCCTGCGTGCGAACGGAATCGAGATGAGCAAGCGCCAGATCGCCATGGACCAGAATGGCGACTTCAGCCTCAATCTGACGCCGGCGACCGCCGCCCAGATGTGGCAGGCGGGTCTCCTCAACGAAAGCCAGCTCGGCGCTGTCGCCAATGGCGGCCATGCGCGCTTCAGCCTTGCGCATAACGACCTCCTCGTCTCGACCAGCGCGGGCTTCGAGAAATCCGCACGGAATGACACCAGCACAAGGTTCGAAGCAGGAAAGCAGGCTGGACCAGACACGATCGAGCACTTCATGGGCGGCGGCGCCGAAGGACGCGCCGCCATGGCGAACTGGCTGCGTGGCGGGTTCGAAATGGATCGCAAGGGCAACTGGCGATTGAAACCGCAGGTGGCAGATACCCTGCAACGGGATGTCCAAGCGGTCATGGCGCAGACTGGCTGGCAGAGATCCATTGGGCGTTCTGCCCAAGATCAGAACACCTTCAATATGGATGTCAGTGGAACCATTGCGGGATCGAGTGAAAGGAGCGGACGATCCGGAGGAGGACATCAATTGAGTGTTGCATCGGGAAAAGCGGGTGGGTCAATTTCTGTGTCCAGCATCGAGAGCGGAACCACCAACGAGTCTGCGTCTGCGCAGCTTGATATCGTTAATTATGATGTCAGACAGGTAATTGCGAATGCCGAGCGTACTGCTTCGAAATCACCCCAGCCACAAGCGACTTTTGCCGATCATCTTTCACAGGAGATTCTCGGCGCAAACGGTCTGCGCAACCGATATCTAGGCCAAGCCGACAGCGGCCGCAGTACATTTGACCCAACAGCCCCTGTCACTTCGTTTGAACAGTCCAAAATTCTATCGAACGGTCGATTTTCCACCGACCTGAAAGCTGGACCGTTTGACGGCGACCCCGAGTTCAAGAAACGCGATTAAATCCGATTGGATTATTGGGATTAAGTGGGTTTCCAATCCACAAAGTTCCAGAACGCGGGTCCAATGGATCGACCCCGGCTGGCAGCCCTGACGGTCCCATTTGAGCCATGGAACCGGTCCCAAAATCCATCTCGTCCGAGAGCTCAAAATCCTCCAGTGGAAGAGTTTCTAACCACTCCCGGAAAAAGCCGAAGCCAAGGATCAGTACCACCACCGGAGGGAAGAAAAAAACCGTCAGGAATCCGGCAAGCGCTGATTCATAGAATTCGGCCAAAAGCGAAAAGCGTGAGCTCCCTGCCATTCCCAACCAGTAGATCGGGACGGCCGCCCACCAGAGCTTGGCATGGCGCGGGCGCCAGAGGAAGTCGCCGATATTGGGAACACCGCCGCCGCCCTGCGCCTCAGCCATATGATCCACATCAGGCATAATCTTCTTTCCTGATCAACAGCTTATCAGCTTAGCTGCATCAGGGAAATGCTATTCTCCACGGAAGCCAATTCTCAATCAGCCGCGCCGATGATCAACCCCTTCCCTTCTCACGTGACAGGTGCGTCCCCGCTTTAACAATGATCGCGGGACAAAAATTCCCGAAGTTTGCGCCTATCGCACGTTTTGCCGAGCAAGCAAGTTGGTACAGAGCGATCTTGGGCTTTCACGCCTATCACATTTTCGGATAGTTCATTTAGAGTGCCTCCCGATCTCGCATGCGGATCGGCGCCAAAGCATAATCCTGCCATTGTGCAGCGCAACTATCTGAAATAACTTGGGAAGAAGAGATGTTGATGGGGTTTCAACCGGCGCCGATCGGGGGCCCATCGCCGTAGCATTTTTCGCTCACTTCCAGCGGCTTGGTCGAAATCTAAGCAGGTCCCGTCTCCGGGCCAATCCACACCTCTCGACCGCGCAAAGGATGACCCCCAATATTTTGGGACCGCTGTACATGAGGCGCACAAGCGCGTCGCGCTCGCTCGCGGCAGCCTGTCGATCCCCGAAATCGCGACCAGCCTCGTCTTGCCTTGCGTGAGGATCATATGCTGTTCGAGCGTCACAACCATCCACAGGATAAATCAGATCGTGCGGTTTACACACGCCCTTTTCGCCAACCCCATGAGCAATTACGATTGCACCGCGTCAAATAAGTAATTTAGATCATAGGTCGTACTCGACCAAGCCGAATTTGAATAAAATTGCTCTTTGTGGTATATATTGCGCAAGGAGAGGATGGTCGTGTTTGTCCTGGAATCCATTGCTCAGTCTTTACTTTTGGTCGGCGCAAGTGCTTTGGTGGCGGGCGTGCTCTGTTGGCTTGCCAACGCTATCGCGACCCAACTCCATCGGCATGCGTGGGCAGCCTTCTTCGTTCTCTGCTTGGTGTCGACCATAATCCTTAGAAGCCCGACTCACAGCGAATTTGTAAAACTTAGTGCGATGTGCAGCCTGATTGCCTCATTGTTTCTTTGGCTTTCTCATGACAAAAATTCAAACAACGGAAATAGAAATAATATAATGTCAGGTAATTATAATAAAAATATTCATAGATAATTCAGTTATTCAGAAATAAATTTAACGAATTTAGGTGAAGTTCGCTCTTAAAAAAGATACAATATAGTGCTTTTATCGAACGATATCTAATGACACATAGATGCCGACTGCGATCACCGTGAGAGCGAAGATTCGCTCCAGCAGCCCCTTGCGCGAAGCAATCTTGTGCCCCATCGCGATGCTGATGACCGAACCACCGGCTCCGCCCGCGATCATCAGGCCCACCAGCAGCCAATCGACATAACCTGACAGAGCATAGGATGCCGCCGTGGTCAGCCCCAGCGCGGTGACGACCACCAGCGAGGTGCCGACGGCATTTTTGAGCGGCATCGTCGTCGCCGCCATCAGGCCCGGCACGATCAGGAAGCCGCCGCCTATCCCGAAAAATCCAGCCGCCAGCCCGACGCCAAGGCCGATCGACACGAGGCGGGGCAGCAGCTTCGCAGCAGTTGCGCGTGACAGGCGGACGTCGGGCGCTTCGATGGCGCGCCTCTTCCGCAACATCGAAAGGCCCACGCCGATCATCAGCAGGCCGAACAGTATCAGCAGCCTTTTGCCGTCCACCGCCTTGCCGATTTCCGCGCCGATCCCTGCCCCGGTGATACCCGCCGCCGCAAACACAAGGGCGCAGGGCCATTTTACCGTGCCTGCGCGGGCATGACCGATCAGGCTGGCGGCGGCATTGGCGGCCACCGCGACCGCCGCCGTTCCGATGGCGGCATGAGGGGAGGCCACGCCCACCACATAGACCAGCAGCGGCACGGCCAGGATCGATCCGCCCCCGCCGACAAGACCTAGAACGATGCCGATTACACCGCCCGACGCCAGTGCGGCAACGATCATGACCGGAGGCATCACGACCTCAGGCTCGGAAGGCGCGACGGTTCCATGGCATCAGCCGCAACAGCTTCGCCATGCCGCACCAACCGGTCGCGCCCGCCATCACCAACCCCGCTCCAACGAAGGCCGACAGGCCGAAAAAGGTTGGGCCGACAAGAAAGCCGAGCAGGACGCCCAAGAGCACGAGCCCGCCTGCGGTGATCTGCACCTGCCGCATGATTTCCAGCGGCTGCTTGCGGTCGAGACGGGTCGGCAGTCTGGCCGCTCGCCAGCCGTCGAGGCCGCCTTCGAGGATGTGGCAGGGTGTGAAACCCGCGGCGGCTTGCAGCGCCGCTTCATTGGCCTGCGTGCGCATACCCGACTTGCAGTAGAAGATGATCGGCCCCGACACGTTCGGCAACGCTCCAAGACGATCGAGCGGAACATGGAGCGCCCCCGCTATATGTTCGCGGGCATGTTCGTCAGCTCCACGGATGTCGACGAGCGTGGCGCCCTTCACGATGGCCTTGTCCGCGTCCTGCGGCGTGATGGTCGTGATCGGCATTGGATCAATCCTTGCAGAAGAGGGTATAAAGGGTGGCGAGCAATTCTTCGGTCCGCGGATCGGCGATGCGATACCAGAGCGTCTGGCTCTCCCGGCGAAAGGCGACCAGCCCTTCCTCCCGCATCCGGGCGAGATGCTGCGACAAGGCGGATTGTGACAGGCCGACTTCATGCGCGAGGTCGCCCACCGTCATCTCGCCATGTTCGCCCAGCTTGCACAGCACCATCAGACGCCGGGCATTGCCCATCGCTTTCAAGAGGTTCGCTACCTCGCCCGCCTTCTTCTCGAAGGTGGCAGGGTCCATCGGCGGGCGGATCATCGCGGCACTCCATTAGATATTGCTAATTTAGTAAATTGTAATATATTGTCAAGCAGCAATGGAGAAGAGCGTGGACACCCAACCCCTGATCGAAGCCTTTTTCGACGAAGCGACCTTTACGGTGAGCTATCTGGTCGCCGATCCTGAAACGCGCGATGCGGCCGTCATCGACCCGGTGATGGACTTTGACCTCGCCAGGGGAGAGGCGGACACGCGCTCGGCCGAACGGATACTGGCCTTTGCGCATGCGCATGACTGGCGGATTGCCATGGTGCTGGAAACCCACGCCCATGCCGATCACCTGTCGGCCGCGCCCTTTATCAAGGCGAAGACCGGCGCGCCGATCGGCATTGGCGAGCATATTCGCGACGTGCAGAAGATCTTTCGCCCAGTCTTTGGACTGGACGATTTGCGAACCGACGGTTCGGACTTCGACCGCCTCTTCCTCGATGGCGAGCAGTTTGCGGTCGGCACGCTGCGTTTCGCCGTCATGCATGTTCCCGGCCATACGCCTGCCGATATCGCCTATCTGGTCGGCGATGCGGCGTTTGTCGGTGATACGCTGTTTATGCCCGACTACGGTACGGCTCGAGCTGATTTCCCCGGTGGCAATGCCCGGACCCTCTACCGTTCGATCCGCAGGCTGCTGACCCTGCCCGGTGAGACCCGCCTGTTTCTGTGCCATGATTACAAGGCACCGGGACGGGAGGAGTATCGCTGGGAAACAACGGTGGCAGAGGAGCGACGGGCCAGCGTCCATATTCATGACGGCGTGGATGAGGACAGCTTCGTCGCCATGCGGGAAGCGCGGGACGCCACGCTGGCGGTGCCCCGGCTGCTGCTGCCCTCCATACAGGTAAACATCCGCGCCGGCAATTTCCCGGAGGCGGAACACAATGGCGTGCACTATCTGAAGATTCCGGTCACAATGAAGAAGCGCTGATCGAGGCCTCTACCTATCCTCGTCCCGCCAGCGCCCTTAAGCTCGGGAGGCCCATGCCCGACACCGCCCAGCCCTATTTGTTCGTGACACCACCATCGCGGTCGGATTGATTGTGGAGCCTGAACACCTCAGGACACAATGGAAATTGAAGGCATAGCCTGGAGAGTACGCCAGGCAACGCGAAAAGCGAACAATCGGTGAACGCTTAGGATGCGCAAATATTTTGCGGTAGGTTCAGGGCCTTGCAACCAACGGACGAAGCGTTCCTATCCCGGAGGAATTCACCGGCGTTTCATCTCGGCTTCGTTAACTGCGTGCCAGCCCTACAGTGGATGCCCTTTGTTTGCGAAACCTAAATACGGTCTACACCCAAGGGTAATTTGACTTGACCTGACATAGATCGGATCGTCGCTTCCCCACCCCCACGATTGCCTCCGGCCAAGCCGATTGCGCGAACGAGGCGGAGCGATATCATGCTTAGATTCAGATTACGGAGCGACACTGCTAAGGTCCTCGAGAACAGCAGCGTTTCCGGCAATGTTCTTCTGAACGACAGCCTTGCCGACCAGGTCACGCAGATCAAAGCGGGCAGCGGCATTTTTGACGTGCCAAACACCGGCTGGACGATCCAGGGCCTCTACGGGTCGCTCACCATCATGCCTGACGGCTCTTACATCTACACCGCATCGAGTGACGCGGCAGAACAACTCAAGTCGGGCGCAACCGCCAGTGATAGCTTCACCTATACCGCCTCCGGCAGCGGATCCGGCACCGCCACTCTGAAATTCACCGTAACGGGCGTCAACGATGCGCCTATATTGTCTCCCGACCCAGTAACCTTCAGCACGATCACCGAGGATCAGACCACAAATAGCGGTCAGTCGGTATCATCCTTCCTGAACTCGACAGATGTTGATTCCAGTGCCTTGCGGGGGATAGCCATCGCTGGCCTGTCCTCGGGCAACGGCCAGTGGCAATATTCGACCGATGGCCGCACGACCTGGTCGTCCGTAGGCTCAGTCAGTGACAGTTCCGCACTTGTGCTGCGGTCATCGGACTATGTCCGCTTTGTCCCGAACGGCAACAACGGCACTACGGCGAACTTCACCTATCACGCCTGGGACCAGACGAGCGGGTCGGTGGGCACCAAAGTCAATGCGACAACCACTGGCGGCCAGACCGCCTTCTCCACCGGCATCGCGACGGCTTCCATCACCGTCACCGACGTCAACGACGCACCAGTTGCCCAGCCCGGCATCGCGTCGGGTACCAAAAATGGCCCGCCCATCACCGGCCAGTTAGTGGCGACAGACGTGGACAGCCCCACGCTGACCTATAAGCTTGTCAGCAACTCCGCCATCGGCGGATCGGCGACGGTCAATGCGACGACCGGCGGCTACAGCTTTACCCCGTCCGCCAACTTCAGCGGTACGGCTTCGTTCAATTTCACCGCCAGCGACGGAAGCCTGACTTCCAATCAGGCAACGGTCACCATCGCCATCACGTCGGTCAACAGCGCGCCGGTCGCCAACACCGATAGTGCGGGGACATATGCAAACACGCCGGTGCTGATAGACGTTCTGGCGAACGATACGGATGCCGATGGCGATCCCTTGAGCGTCACCGGACTGGGCACCGCCGGTCACGGCAGCGTTCAGGTTCAGAACGGCAAGGTTCTTTACACACCCGCTGCTGACTATACCGGCAGCGACACTTTCATATATAGCGTTTCGGACGGTGCTGGCGGCAGCGCCCAGGGGAATGTGAACGTTACCGTCGCACCCTCTCAATCGAATGACCTCAGCGCCGTCAGTGTCACCTTCAGCCAGGGTGCCAACGGATATGCTGGTGCCCTGGATACGATGCTGAAGCAGAATGTGGCAAGCATGTCCTATCCCGACTCGTTCGTGCTTCGCTCCGGTCTGGAATCTGGCAAGAACGAGCAGGTTCTGCTCAAGTTCGGCGGTCTGTTCGGCACAGGGCCGGGGCAGATTCCCTTGGGCGCCCAGATCGTGTCGGCCACCCTCCAGCTGGAGGTTACGGGACCCTCCACCAATGGCGGCACGCTCAATCGGATGCTGGTCAACTGGAGCGACACATCAACCTGGAACAGTCTGGGTAATGGCGTGCAGACCGATGGGGTCGAGTCGACTGCGACTGGCCTCGCCATCGGGGCGGTAGCCCTGGGAACGCACGTCATTGACGTGACGGACAGCCTGATCGCCTGGAACGCCGCGGCGACAACGTCCGCCGGGCAGAATGCGGCGAACCTGGGCTGGGTGTTCAACCCGACGAGTACCGATATCTGGGACTTCTCGTCAGCCCAAGGCGCAGTGCATCCCGTGCTGACGATCACTTATACACAACAAGGCTCGCCTCCCCCATCCTTGCCGACGGTATCGATCAGCTCTGTCGCGCCGGGGGCCGAGGACAGCAGCAAGATCACCTTCAACCTGTCGCTCAGCCAGGCGTCGACCCAGGACGTCACCGTGAACTTCAGCACCGTCGACCACACGGCAACTGCGGGCAGCGATTATGTCGCTAAGGTCGGAGCAGTGACATTCCTCGCGGGGCAAACGACCAAATCGTTCGACGTCTCTCTCGTCAACGATACTGTGGGCGAACGGCTCGAGGATTTCACCGTCCAGATCAATTCGGTGACCAATGCCAAGATCGGCACCGGCATCGCCACCGGCAAGATTATCGATGATGATGTTGTTGTGCCCGCCATGCCGGCGCTCACGCCCTCGGTCATCCACGGCTATAATATCTACGACGGGTCCATCTATAAAGACGGCAGCAATGGCCAGTATGGCATCAGCGACCCGTCGGGGCTGGCCTATATCCCTAGCCTCGGCAGAATGTTCGTTGCCGACTCCGAGCATGACGAAAGTCCGTTCTTCAGCCCGACGAACCTGTTTTCCCTGAAACTCGACGGGACCTACGACACCAATTACAGTCTCAATTCCTTTACCAAGGAACCGACCGGTCTCGCCTACAATCCGAACAACGGTTACTTGTACATATCGGACGACGACAAATATGCCGTGTCGTGGGTCTCGCCGACGAACCCGACCGTCCGACTTGGCTCCTTCGACACCCGCCACCTGGGCTATCTCGATACCGAAGACCTCAAGATCGATCCGCTGACGGGCCATATTCACCAGCTCGACGGAACACTGAAGCAGATGATCGAGCTCACCGATCAGGGCGTGTTCGTCAATGCTGTTCCGCTCCCATCAGTCATGACCGATGCGGAGGCGCTGGCCTACGATCCCGTGCATGACCTCTACTTCGTCGCCTCTGGCGCTTCCAAGCTGATCTGGATTATGGACGCGGAAGGCACCATCGAGGGGACCATCAATGTCTTCTCTTCCGGTTATAGCGGCATGAAAATCAAGGGGATGGAGTACGCCCTCAGCAGCGATCCGAACGACGGTAATTTGATGAGCCTGTACGTGGCCGATTACCACGCCGATCAGGTCAATGACGGCCATCTGTACGAGGTCCGCCTGGGCAGTGACTGGTTTTTCGCCTGATCCGCGCGCCTGATGGCGATGAGACGAGGCTCAGGCAGGATCAGCGGCGATTAATCTGTAAAGCCACCCCAACTTTTCGGAATCCATGCATCAGGGTTCGAGCGCGGATCAGATGGCAGGCGAGCCAGCTTCAGCCCTCAGCGGGAGCTCCCACCATGGCCGCGATCAGGCAGACAAGTCCTATCAAGACAAAGCCGGCATGCAGGACTGGTCCACCCACGCCGATGCGCCTGGACACCCACAGGGCGATGAGCGCCTGCACCGCATAATATGCGGCAAACGCCCGCGAGGATAAGGCTATGACCTCGAACGGATCGGTCAGCCAGACCACCGCAACAGAGAGGGCGCTCGCCACGAGGAAGGCCGATCGTACCGATAGCCTGCGTCGCGAAACCTCGACCATAAGCCCACCCGAACCGATGGAGTCAGCGATGGCGGCACTCAATTGGCTGGTCAGGGCCCCGCCAAGGACGAACAGGCCCAGCAAGGGCGCAACCATGGCCATGACGTCATAGATCCCCGCGACACCTTCGGCCCGCGAAGCAGGTTCAAGAACCGGGGTCAGCAGCGCAAGGAATAGGATGTAGATGACCGATGAAATCCACTGCGCATGACGCATCGTCCGGATACGTGTCTCCTGATCATACTGCTCGCCAAGATAGCGCGAGGTTTCGAAACCCTGCACGGTGATCAGCAAGCCCAGCAGCATCGGCAGGCCCGCCCAGCTTGCCTTTACGGATGGCAAGGCAATGGCCAGCGCCGGATTTGTCGCCCACCAGAGGCCGAGCCCTGTCAGAAGCCCTGCAATCAGGCCGATCTTGACCGAAACACTGGTATGGGCCGCATGCTCGACTTTCCTGATGTCTCCCGACAATGAAAGGGCCGCCAATGCGATCAGGATGGTGGTTACGATGACGTTGGATAGGACACTATGATCAGCCGGAGCGCCCGGGACCGCTTTCAGCAGGAATTCCGCCAGCAGCTTTAGATAATATGCAACGGACACAGCATAGGCGATGGCGAGCAAAATCTGCGCGACGCGCATGGTCCATGCGAGTCTGTCGTTGAAATCAAGCGTCGCAGCATGGTCTTCGGCATATTGTATATTGTAACGCACCACGCCGCCGGCTGCGTAGGCGATCGCGAGCAACGCCGTCATGGCGATGATCGCCCCAGCCCCGAACTCCCGCGCCAGTAGAGGGCCGCAAATAAGAAATCCCGACCCTATGATCGAAGCCAGCGGAGTGACGGTGGCGCACCATGCCTCACTTTTGGCAAAGCGGCCAAATGTCAGAATCAGCGTCACCAGAATCGCTACAGCAATGGCAACAGCTGAAATCATAATCAGTCCCCAATTCACTCAAAGATCGTCAGTATTATACGCAAAATCAACAACATCTAATGATGTCTTGGCCGACACTCACCAGTTCAAGGTGCCGGCCGCGGCCGTGCCTCCATCCAGGAGGAGCGCCTGGCAGCAAGCAGTTTCACGGGCTGTCCCAATTCCCTCGCAAGCATTGCCAGCATCCACCTGCGATGATTTGCAAGATAGACGTCGAAACCGACCGGCGCCGCAGGATCAAATGTTGGTGCCGACCAATCCGCGGCCGTGCCTTGGTATTCCGGTTCCCAAATGCCGCGAGAATCGTCGGGTGGATCGACATGGCGGCCGAGAAAGCGATTGCCTTCGAACCGAAGAGCCTGAGAATGTGGGAAACCTGCAGCTACCAGATATTTCGGCCCGTCGCGCCCGATTTCATGACCATAGCGCGCCGTGCCCGCGACAGCGAACATGTTGTTGCTGAAGCTCACGTCGTTGGCCCATCCGTCCCAATGGGTCGCAGCGATCATCGTGACGTCCTGATCCTTGCCGACGTAAATGACATTGCTTTCGATCCGCGCGTGCGAAATTGGGCCGGCTAGCTGAACGATGCGCGCACCGTCGTGGCGGCTCACATTGCGGCTCACCACTGTGCCGACATTCCCCATATTATCGGCCCTTGTACGATCCGGTGAACAGATGAGGACGAACCCGCCCTCATTATCGTGGCTGAAATTATAGGCAATCGTTGTCCGGCGCGAGTTGAAGTCAGAGTCAAAGCCCTGGCCATCCCAGCGCCCGTGGGTGAACCCCACTTCATTCAGCTGGATCAGGGTATTGTCGGTGCTCCATTGCCAGATCGCGACCTTGTAGCCAGTCGCGCGCGCGGCGGCGCGGTAGACGATGTTGTGCTCGACAAGCGCCCCGTCCGTGCCGCGCGGAACAATGCCGTCCCCGCCGATGTCGTCCAGATAATTGTCGCGGATCACCACGCCTTCGCTCGGGAACCAACGGTCGGGCGTGACCTGGTCGCTGATCCCGGCGATCCCCGAGCGGTCCGCCCGCCAGATGATGTTGCGTTCGATGACGAGATTATGAAAGCGCGTAGCCCGGGTTGAGGCAAGCGCCTGGAAAATGATGCCGCCATTATCCTTGCGGTCATTCGTTCCACGAATATCGTGAATATACATGTCGCGCACGATGATGTTTCGCGCCACGCCCGTATCCTTCTGCGAAATGAGAACGCCGTAGCGCGGGCTTGGCGTTTCACTTTCGTTGGTGACCTCAAGGCCTCCGACTTCGACATATTCCGCGTTGAGTATGGCCACGCCATAGTCGAAACGGCCCCCAACATCGATCCGCGGGCGTGGGCCGGTGCCGAAAGTCGTGAAGATGATGGGCGCCTTGCGTCCCCCTGATCGCCTGATCTCGAGCGGCTCTTTCCAGACAGAGCCTGCCATCAGAAGCACGCGGTCTCCCGGCCCCAACGATGCTTGCCGAACCTGGGCCAGCGAGCGCCAGGCCGAAGCTGGCGTCAGACCGTCATTTCGATCATCGCCCCGTGCTGCATCGACATAATGATCTCGCGCGGTTGCATTCGCCGCTGACAAAAAGGTGATGAAGCAGAGAAAAGCTGCCAATATGCGGGCGACGCGGATGAAAGCAGGGGGCTCACGCAACTGTCCCACTGCTTCAGAGGCCATAGCGCGTGACCAGCAGAAACGACAGAATGATGGTCATAAGAAGGACGAGCGGCAGGCCCGAGCGGATATAGTCGCGGAAACTGTAGCCTCCCTCTGTCAGGATCATCATGTTCGTCTGATAGGCTATGGGAGTGGCGTAACAGAGGTTGCACCCGAACAGCACTGCAAGAATGAGTGGCTCGGCCGGAAGGCCCAGCGTCTGTGCGAGATTGAACGCAATGGGCGTTCCTACAGCGGCAGCCGTGGCGTTGGACGCGAAATTGGTCAGCAGCGTCACAAAAAGCATGATGATTGCGAGTACGGCGGCAGGCGGAACCCCGTGCAAACTCTCCGCCAGCTGCTGGCCAAGCCACTGGGCTGCGCCGGATACCAGGACAAGCTTGCCCAGCGCGATGCTGGCGGCGACCAGAACGATGACCTTGGCCGAAAGCGCGCGGCCCACGCGATCGAAGCGCACGCACCCGGTTGCGAACATCACGATCGCCCCGGCCAGCGCAGAAATGGCGATGGGGACGAGGCCAAGGCTGGCAAGCCCCACCGACACCACCATGATCGCAAGCGACAGGCGCGCCTTGGCCGATCGGCGCATTTCCCTGCCGCCTTCCAGCAAGAGCAGCCCGTCCGCCTCGGCGAACTGATTGATGGCATCGAGCGTCCCAAGGACCAGAAGGACGTCTCCTTCGGCAAGCGGGGCCGCCGCGCTCTTCTCCCGGGTTTCCCCGATCAGGCGACGCGCCTGATCGACGCCCAGCACTGCGATGTTTTCCAGTCCTGCGGTCGGCAATGTCAGCCCGATAAGTCGGCTGTCGGGAGCAATCGCAAGCTCCGCGACGATCAAATCCTCTCCGACCCGACCAGCATGTTCTCTCAGCCGTTCAAGAAGCCATGCGGGTGCGAGCGCCATGCCGGTGCGCCGCGATGCTTCCTCCAGAACGTCGTGGGAGCCGGCAATACCGATCCTTTCGCCTACCGAGGGCACCTCCCCCGGCCGCGGATGGAACAACGCCTCTTCGGGCAACATGGATCGGATCTGGTCTTCCGACTTCCCCAACGCGACCGATGTATCAAGCAGACGCAGCGACGCCAGGAATACACGGCTGTTAGGCGCGACCCTTGCCGAATTGTCGGGCAACAGCCGGGGCATGACCAACCAGATAAAAGGCAGCGCGATCAGGGCGGACGTCGCAACGATCCCTGTAAAATGGAAAACCCCGATCGGAGCCATTCCCAGATCCCGTGCGATCGAAACGACCAGAAGGTTGGTAGACGTCCCGATCGAGGTGGACATCCCGCCGATCAGGATCGCGGCATTGATCGGGATAAGCGTCTTTGACGCTGGCATTCCGCCCTTTATGGACAGTTGCGTCAATATCGGCAGCAGCAAGACCATGACCGGCGTGTCGTTGATGATCATGCTCATCGTCATCGCGAGCATCAGCGTGACGAGCAGCCCCAGTTGGGAATTCCAACGCCAGACCCGGTTTAGCGCCTGTGCCGCAGGATCTAGGGCGCCCGTCACGACCAGGCCGCGTCCCAAAATCATCAGCGCGCAGATCGTCACCAGGGCATGGTGGCCGAAACCTTCGAACGCCAGGGCCAGTCCATCCTTGGGCTGCGCGCCGGGCAAGGGAAAAAAATAAAGTCCCAATGCGATGGCGGCAATCGTCAGAAGCGAGATGATCTCGATCTGCACACGCCCTCTGGCAAAGCCATAGAACATGGCAACGGCTAGCAGCAGTGACGCCAATGCGTGTGGATTCGGCATTAACTCTGCCCCCCAGACGACCCTTCGCGCGCCCCCGGAAACCCGCTATCCATGTTTCGCTTCTGCATATATTGAGGCTCTTCTCACTGCCGTAATAATCTTGCGTGCATATATGAGCAATTGCGCTTCCCATAATATCAAGCGCCGGGCGTGGTCCGATGGTGCATGGGGATCGTTTTACCGACTGACCTTCTCAATTACTGCCAAAAGGCATCCGGCCGACCATTCATCCTTTCTGCAGGTCGCGTTCGAGGAGCTTCAATCGGTCAACGATGGAAAAGAAGAAGGCGGTCGACCAACCGATCAGGATTATCCCATTGGCGCCTTCAATCACGCCCAGGATCCGGCGGCCGACGGGCAGCACCACGTCTCCATAGCCGATCGTCACATAGGTGGAGGTCGAAAAATATAATGCCTCTTCGAGGTCGGAGAAGGCATCGATCACCAGATAAAGAGCGGCCCAAAGCCAGATTTCGATGGCATGAAGGACAAACAGACCAAAGGCGGCAAACAGGATGGCCGCGCCATTGATGATAAAGGCGAGGATCAGGCTGGACGCGTGGCGATGCCGGCGAAGCACTGCGAGCAAGCCGGCCAAGCCCACCAGATGGATGAAAACCGTCGCCGCGACCATCACCGTCGAGATCGCCAATTGCACCGACATGCTCATAAACGGCCGCTCCATACCAGCGATGAATTCCTGCTGGATCGGTTATGGCACAAGATCATGCGGATGAAGATGCCCTGCAGGACCGCTGAAATGACGGCCTGACCCGAACCGAATTTCCACCATCTCGCGCGCCCCCGGCTACCGTCGAGGGCGCGAGAAAAAAGGAACGGCTGCGGCTGTTATTTGCCTGAGCCAGCCAGAATCTGCGCTGCGGGCTTGTTGACCGCATCGACCGTACCATCGGCCATCATCGCTTTTGACATTGCAGCGGCCTCCGACTTCAGGGCCGGATCGTCGCTTGTCTGGCTCGCGCCTATGATGGCGGAGAGAAGCAGGTTTCTGTTTGCGGCATTGCCGTTCTCACCAACCGACTTGCGCGCCAATGACATCGCTTCGACATAGAGCGGCGAAGCACCTTCCTTATCCTGCTTCGACAGCTTGAAATTGCCGAGCTGGATGAGGACGCTCGTCAGGACCATGCTGCTGGTTGCATCTGTTGGCTTCGCTTCGACGACCTTGCGCCAGTAAGGAAGGCTCTCTTCATAAAGCGGAGGAACAGCGTCAATTTTGTTGAGCGCGACGTTAGCCGCGGCCGCAGCGTAAAGCGCGTTGGCGAGAAAATTCACATTGTTAAGATTATCGGGCTGGACCTTCACGGCATCCTGGATAGCGGGAAGAGCCGCATCATATTTCGCGACAGCGGTGGCATTGTCACCGGCTTGTTGGGCCTGCTGACCGGCAGTGAAGTCAGCCACCGCCTTGTTGAAGGCGACGATCTGATCCTGGCTCATTACGGCGGCAGTCACATTGGATGCCTCTTGGGCAACAACGGGACTGGAAGCTGACACAATAAGGGCTGTAACAATAGTTCTATACATGATCGTTCTCCGGCTAAATGGATCAGCGCCGGAACCTGTAATCTGACACGCCAACCGCATGATGATTTGCCTAAATAATGGCAACTATAACATATGAGATACTGTCATTGTCTCTGGGCACTCGCCAGAATATTGGAAATCGTATTTTCCATGATTTCAAGCTTGTAAGGCTTCATCAACATAGGACCCAACTTTTGTAGATCCGGCGGAAGATCGCTCGAATCACGCCCTCCGGTCGTGATCAATATCTTGACGGCGGGCCAACGCTCCTGGGTTAATCGAACGAGGTCAAATCCATCCATTCCGCCGGGCATGTTCACGTCGGTGAAGAGAAGATCGACAGATCCACCAAGCGCCTCCATGAGCATAAGAGCTTCTTTGGCCTCGCGCGCGGAAAAGACGGTGAATTCCTCATCGATGAGGAATTCACATACGTTCATGTTCACCAGAGCCTCATCCTCAACGACCAGGATGACCATGGGTCGTTCGAAACGGGGCTTTCCGGTATATTCAGACCCGCCAAATCGCACGGCTTCAGTCATGATTATGCGACCTATATGCCAAAAACACAGCCTGGGTGGAAGGGCGCGGTGCGCAAAGGGGCTGTTCCCGATGGTCCACAGGCGCATCGGTCTCTATTCCCCACTTCCCAGTCACGCCGCTCAAACATCCCCCCTTTGGAAGGCAATGGCTACGGCAGATTTCGAGAAGCTGTTATTATAACTTTTATATACATGGACCTGTTCGCCACCGCCTACTAGGCTGGCCTTCATGGCAGACACCACGGCGCCGGAGGTAACAGCAGCCGACCGCAAGGCGGTGTCGGGCCTTCGATTCCGAAAGACAGGTTTCGGGCCCGGCTGGCAAATGTCAGCCGTGGCTTTCGTCGTACTTCTCTCCGGGTTCGGCGCGGTCATGGCCAAGCCAGCGTTCGGACAGGCTGCAGCAGCATTGATCTTCGTGCTCGGCGTAGTGACCGCAGGCGCAATCGGGGGACTTGTGTCCGCGCTCATCGCCGCGGCCGCAGCCTTCCTGCTCTATAATTTCTATCTAGCTGAACCCGTGCTGAGCTTTCGGATCGCGAGTGGACGTGACATCGTCCCTTTTCTCGTCTTCACTTTGTGCGCGCTGGTCTCAGGAGTCTTAGCCGGGCGGCTCAAGGACCATGCCAGCGCAGCCAAGCATAGCAATTGGCAGTTAGCCAGCCTGCTGGACATCAGCCGCTCCTTGCAATCTGCGGTCAGGATCACGGACATCGCCTCTGCTCTCAGTGCCGGCCTGCCGCCGGGCACGAGCATGACGGTCTCGCTCTTCCTCGTGCGGGACGGATCGTTCGCCAATGCGACGCGCATTCCAGATAGGCCTGGGGCGGCGGCGTTAATCCGAAACATGCAAACTAACGGTACAGAACCCCAAAGGGATGGAACCTGCATTGCCTATCGCCTCGACAGTAGCGATGGTTTCGAAGGCGTAATCCTGTTTGAAGCGGGTGCGGAACCGGAACCGGACAATGCCTTCATGTCGGCCCTGGCCAGTCTCGTGGCATTGGCCGTGGAACGCGCCGCCCTCTCGGAGAGCAATGCCGAAGCAAAAGCGCAGACCCGCACCGAGGAGCTCAAGACGGCGCTCCTCTCATCCGTCAGCCACGACTTTCGCACGCCGCTGACAGCGATCAGCGCTTCGGCCTCGAGCCTTATCGACTTTCGTGAACAACTCGATGGGGAAGCCACGATCCGCCTTTTGCGCCGGATCGTCAACGAATGCGAGCGCCTGAACCGATATACCTCCAATCTCCTGGAAATGAGCCGGCTGGAGGCGGGCCAATCGCTGGCCCGGCGACAGACATTGGAGGTGGCCGAAACGCTCAGCGTCATCATTCAGAGGGTTCGTCCCCGCGCAGGCCACCGCATGATCGAGCGTCGCCTGGGAGAGGAGCATCTGCTTGTCAGCGTCGATGCGGCCATGTTCGAACTTGTCATCATCAACCTGCTCGACAACGCGATCCTCTACAGCGAAGACGGGACGCGTATCGGCGTTGAAGCCCGCCACAGTGGCGATAGCTGCATCATCAGCATATCCGACGAAGGGTGCGGTATCCCGCAGGCTGACCTGGAAAATGTGTTCGCCCGCTTCTATCGCGTTCCGCGCTCGGAACCCTCGCCCCGCGGCAGCGGTCTGGGGCTGGCAATCGCAAAAGGATTCGTCGAAGCTCTCGGGGGAAGGATAATGGCTGACTCTCCAGGACCCAGTGGCCGGGGAACCATGATCACGATTTCCCTCCCGCTCGCCCAGGAGGCACGGCAAGCATGACAGCGCCGCATATCCTCATCGTCGATGACGAGCCTTCCCTGCTCGACGTGCTGCAATCGGTGCTGGGAACGGCGGGCTATCACATCACCGTTGCGAAGGAAGGCGGGACCGCCCTGGGCTTTGCCGAAGCGCTCGACCTTGATCTCATTCTTCTCGACCTGGGGCTTCCGGACATAGACGGCAAGGCGCTCATCCAGCAGATCCGGCTTCGCAGCGACGTTCCCATCATCGTCATCTCGGCACGCCACCAGGAGCAGGAAAAGATCGCGGCGCTCGACGAGGGCGCGGACGACTATGTCAACAAGCCCTTCGAGATCGGCGAGTTGATGGCGCGCATCCGCGCAGCGGTGCGCCGCCATTCCCGCCTGAAGAGCAATGCACCGACCTACTCTGCGGGTCCGTTGGCCATCGACTTTCCGTCCCGGCGGGTGACGCTGGCTGGTGAGACGGTGAAGCTTTCTCCCAAGGAATATGACCTTTTACAGACCCTCGCGCGCAGTGCGGGGCAAGTGGTGACGCACAAGAGGCTGCTGTCGGCGGGTTGGGGAGCCGAAGCGACCGACACCCAATATCTCAGAGTCTATATCGGTCTTCTGCGCCAGAAGATCGAGGAAGATCCTTCAGATCCATCCCTGCTGCTGACCGAACCGGGGGTAGGCTATCGTCTTGTGGGGGCAAATTGAGATGGTGAATGCAGCTTCCTACATCGGTCTGGAGCTATGGCGTGATCGACTATAGGCCGGTCGATCTCATGGGCACGACCAAGCGGGACGACCTGTTTGCCCGGCACCACTTCTCCTTCGCGGGCTATGCGCGTTCGGATCGTATGAACTGGGGCAGCCTGCGGATCCTCAATCACAACTTTCTGAGTCCCAAGGCGAACGCCGTGACCGAGCCGCTCGATCATTTCGACATAGTGCAATGGATCTTGCAGGGCCGGGTAGGACATATTGGGACGCTTGGTCCGTCATCTTTCGCCCGAGCCGGCCAGATCCAGCTTATTTCGTCTGGAGACGGCCTCCTTCATGCGACCATCAATCCAGATAACAGGACGGCCGAATTTCTCGAACTATGGCTTCCTGCGGCAGACGGTCATGGCCCTTATTTTCGCGCGATCGGCCGCTTTCCAGGAAAGCAGGAAAGCGGCCAATGGGTCCTGATAGCCAGCGGAAATCTGGAGGATCAGGCGCTTCTGCTACGCGCGCCCTCAAGGATCTGGGGAGCGAGGATCGAAGCGGGCACACAGCTCGACGCCAATTTCGATCCACATTCCCCCTATTATATGGTTTCAGGGTCGGGCCGGTGCGTGATTGGAGAGGATTATGGCCTTGGTCCAGGCGATAGCCTGGCCCTCCAGGGTGAACGGCAAGCCACCATCCGGGCGATCGACACCACAGAAATCCTGCTGGTCGAAACGCTATGAGCCGCCTGATCGCCGTTTCCAACCGGGTTCAGACAGCCAGCGACGACTGTGCGAACGGAAACCAAGGTGGCCTTGCCGTGGCGCTTTCCGCCGCCATGCGAGAAGGAAATGGCATCTGGTTCGGGTGGTCAGGCGAGGAAACCGCGAATTTCAACGGCCATGTGCATCTGCAAAAGATGCATGGCGTTACCACGGCGACAATCGACCTGGAGCATCAGGACATCCAGGAATATTATAACGGCTATGCGAACTGCACACTTTGGCCGTTGTTCCATTATCGTATCGATCTTACCGCATTCGACCGGAGCTTCGCGGGCGGATATGAACGGGTCAACCAGCGCTTTGCCGAAACACTGATCCCGTTATTGGAACCTGACGACCTGATCTGGGTCAATGACTACCATCTTATCCCACTGGGACGGGAATTGCGCGTGCGCGAACGACGCAATCGACTGGGGTTTTTCCTTCACATTCCTTGGCCACCCATGCGCCTGCTGCTTTCACTCCCCAATCACAGGGAGCTTGTCGAGGCGCTCTTCGCCTATGATGTGATCGGCTTCCAGACCACGGATTGGATGGACTCCTTTCTGGACTATGTTCGCGTCGAAATCGGGCTGACGCCCGACAAGCATGGTGTGATGTGCTGGAATGGTCGATCGGTGAAAGTCGTGGCCTGCCCGATCGGCCTCGATACGGAGAATTTTCGGGCCCACATCAAAAGCGACACGGCTCGCTCCAGCTATCAGTCGATGATCGAGAGCGCCAATGGCCGCGCCATGATCATCGGCGTCGACCGGCTGGATTATTGCAAGGGCGTGCAGGAGCGATTTCGCGGTTATGAGCGGTTTCTCGCTGACAGGCCCGATCTGCGCGCGCAGATCTTCCTGCTTCAGATCTCTCCGCCTTCCCGCAGCGAGGTTCTGAGCTATCAGGATATCCGTCACAGCCTTGAAACGCTGTCGGGCCACATCAACGGAGCCTATGCCAGTCCGCATTGGGTTCCCATCCGCTATGTCAATCAGGGATTTAGTCGTGCGGAACTTGCCGGCATGTATCGCGCGGCTCGCATTGGCCTGGTCACTCCCCTGCGCGACGGCATGAACATCGTCGCCAAGGAATATATCGCCGCTCAGGACCCTGAAGACCCCGGCGTCCTCATTCTCTCCCGTTTCGCCGGCGCTGCGGCACAGTTAACCGCAGCGCTGCAGGTAAACCCCTATAGCAGCGAAGACATTTCCGATGCGATCGCCAAGGCGCTGGCCATGCCCAAGGCCGAACGCGTAGCGCGGTGGGAACAGCTGATTGCGATAGTCCAGCGCCAGGACATGGAGTGGTGGCGTGATCGCTTCGTCGGACATCTGGCCGATCAAGCCGCCGACTGCATCGACCGATAATTCACATCGACCCCGGTAGGACGCTGGAAGAGCCGAAGGCCGAATTCCGGCAGGATCGCCAGCAGGTGGTCGAATATGTCCCCCTGAATTCTTTCATACTCGGCCCATTCAGTCGTGTCGGCGAAGGCGTAAATCTCCAATGGCAGGCCATATTCCCCCGGCGCGAGCTGCCGGACCAACAGCGTCTTGTCGCTGGCAATGTCGGTTCGGGCCTCCAGATAGGCAAGCATATAGGCGCGAAATGTTCCGATATTGGTCAGCCGCCGCGTGTTCACCTGCTCCCCGGCGCCCTGCGCATCATTCCATCTGCCGAGTTCCTCCAGCTTGCCGTCCAGATAGGCCTTCAGCAACTCGAAGCGAGACAGGGATTCCAACATGGCGTCGTCCAGAAAGGCGATGCTGTTCTGGTCGATCATGATCGATCGCATGATCCGGCGACCGCCCGACTCCGCCATGCCGCGCCAGTTGCGGAAGCTCTCCGAGATCAGCCGATGCGTGGGAATGGTGGTGATGGTCTTGTCGAAATTCTGCACCTTGACCGTGTGCAGCGCGATATCGACCACGTCGCCATTGGCATCGAGTTGCGGCATTTCGATCCAGTCGCCCACCCGCACCATATCGTTGGATCCGATCTGGACGGAAGCGACGAGGGACAGGATCGTGTCCTTGAACACTAGCATCAGCACCGCCGCCATAGCCCCCAGGCCGGAAAGCAGCAGGAATGGGGACTGATTCATCAAGGCGGCCAATATCAGTATCGCGGCGGCGCCGTAGACCAGCAATTTGCCGACCTGAACATAGCCCTTGATCGGACGGTGCACGGCATCGTGACGGCGCTGATAGAAATCATGGAGCAGGTCGAGGCCACCGGCCAGCGCCAGCGCGACAGTCAGCATGATGAAGGCGGTGCACAGGCTCTGCGCCAATGCCTCCAGTTGGGGTGGAAGATGCGGGATGGCAGCCAGGCCCAGCTGGATCACAAGCGTGGGAACGATATTGGACAGGCGCGCCGTCATCCTGCCCAGATGGCTGGCCTCCATGTTGAAACCCAACCGCCCGGCAAGGCGCAGCAACAGCTTGAGCACGATCCGCTTAGTGACCCAATTCGCAACCCAGGCGACAAGCGTCAGCACCAGCAGGGCAAACCCCGCCTGCATCCATGGCTCCCGCACATAGCTGTGAGCCAGGATGCCGATGCTATCCGGCGAAAGCGGCATGTTGGTGATCATGCAATCTTTTCCTCGTTGAAGGGGTCACCATGAAGCGATCGTCCTGCGGTCTCCGGCATGAAGCGAAGGGCGATCAGCCCGATGATGCAGGCCAGCATCATGTAAGCCGCCGGCATCAGTTCATTGCCCGTCAGGGTGATGAGGCCGCTGCCGATGGCAGGCGCCGTCCCTCCAAAGATCGAGGTCGAGACATTATAGGCGATGGCGAACCCGGCGAAGCGGACAGGCGTCGGGAACAGCGCTGGGAAGGTCGCGGAAATCGTCGCCAGTTGCGGCACATAAAGCATGCCCAGCAGGACGAAGCCAATGATCGCGCCAGCAAAGCCCGTCGCCATCAGCATGTAGAGCGGCACTACCGCCAACAGCAGTCCGATGAGCGAGAACCGCCACATCGCGCGCCTGCCCACCCGGTCGGACAAGGCCCCGGCGAAGGGCAGGAGCAGCATCATGAACACCATGCCGATGATCGGCACCAGCAGCGCATGGTCCGGCGACAGACCGATGCGCCGTTGAAGGTAGGTCGGCATGTAGCTGAGCAGCATGTAGTTGACGACGTTGAGCGCAACGACCAGCCCGCCGACCACCAGCATCGGCCGCCGGTATCGGCGCATCATGGTCCTCACCGGCATAGACGCCATCTCGCTTCCCCGCTGCTCCTGATCGCGAAAGATCGGCGTGTCCTCCATCTGCGCGCGCAGATACATGCCGACCAGCCCCAGCGGCCCGGCGATCAGGAAGGGGATGCGCCACCCCCATTGGTGCATCGCCTGGTCGCCGAGAAGCAGCGAGAAGGCGAGCATCAACGCCGCCCCCAGCGAAAAGCCCGCCAGCGTTCCGAACTCCAGGAAGCTGCCATAGAAGCCGCGCCTTTCGTCAGGCGCATATTCGGCCATGAAGGTTGCAGCGCCGCCATATTCGCCGCCGGTCGAAAAGCCCTGCACCATGCGCAGGATGATCAGCAGCACCGGCGCCCAGAGGCCGATGATGGCATAATCGGGGATCAGGCCCACACCCAGCGTCGCCCCTGCCATCAGCAGGATCGTCAGCGCGAGCACGGACTTGCGGCCCAGCCTGTCGCCCAATGGCCCCCAGAACAGCCCGCCGAGCGGACGAACAAGGAAGGAGATGGCGAAAGTCGCCAGCGCGAACAATATGGCGTCGTCCACCTCACCTGGGAACAACGCGGCAGAGATATAGGTGACGCCATAGGCGTAGATGCCATAGTCGAACCATTCGGTGGCGTTGCCCATGGCCGATGCCGCGATGGCGCGGCGAAGGGCCGAGGGTTCAACAGCGGCAAGGGGCGGGTTGGTTGCGATTGCGGTCATTCACCTTGTCCATCGGCTGTATGGGGATCGAGCAACGAAGCCATGGGCGTCGTGCGGGGCAGTATCTGGAAATCCTGCTGGCCGGTGGTCGGCACCGGGCTCATCGCCGCTTGTCGCCAGAGGCCGAACAGCAGCGTAGCCCCGGCACACAGGGCGATGAAAAGGAACAGGCCGCTATTGCCCGACAGTGTCATGAACATGGCCGCACAGACCGGGCCAAGCGCTGCCCCGATCGAATAGAGCAACACGAGCCGCCCGCTTGCCGCCACGCGCTCGGAAGCAAGCAGGCGGTCGTTGCAATGGGCGACGCAGAGCGGATAGAGCGCGAAGCTCAGCCCGCCGAAGATTGCGCCCAGCGCCAGTAGCACCGGCCCGCCCGCCAATATCATGGAAAGCGCGAGGCTGACGCCCAGCGTCGCCGCGAAACTCAGCACGATCACCTGTCGCCGGTCATAGCGGTCTGACAGCCGCCCCAGCGGCCATTGCAGAGCGACGCCGCCCAGAATGACGGTCATCATGAAACTGGCGGTCTGCGTCAGGTCTAGGCCCAGCCGGCGGACATGGACCGCAGCGAGGCCGTAGAAGGCGCCGAGCATCAGTCCCGTAGCCACCGCCCCAACCACACCCAGCGGAGAAGCGGCGAACAGGGTGCGTATGGAGAAGGCGCTCGCTTCTGCCGGCACGGGTGCGGAACTGCGGGTCAGGCAAAGCGGAATGATGGCCAGCGAGATCAGGATCGACGCCAGTTCGAACGGCACGGCGGGCAATCCGCCACTCGCCGCGAGCAGAGGCTGCCCCAACGCCTGCCCGGAATAGAGCGCAACCATGTAGGCGGCCAGCACGCTGCCGCGCATCGCAGCATCGGCACGGTCGTTGAGCCAGCTTTCCAGGCAGACGAACACTCCCGCAACGCACAGCCCATCGACCAGCCGCAAGCCGGCCCACAGGAGCGGATGTACCAGCAGGGCATAGCCCAGCGTGCTAGCCGACAGCAGCGCGACGAACGCAGCAAAGGCCCGGATATGTCCGACCCGACGCACGACGGATGCCGACCGCAAGGCGCCGATCACCAAGCCGCCGAAATAGGCGGTCGCGACGAGGCCGATCAGCATCGTGTCATATCCCGCACGGTTAAGGCGCAGGCTGAGGAGCGTCGCCAGAAAGCCGCTGCCCGCCATCAGCATGAAGATGGCGAGCAACAGGGCGCGAACAGGCAGGATGGCGGATAGCATGGACTTCCAGACGGGCCGCTCAGGCCGCGCGCCGTCCCTCGCCGGCCTGGCCGCCGCCCTCCACCAACGCTTCGTGCAGGGCGCGGATGGCGGCTTCGAAATCATCGGTCGCGACGATGAACTGCACATCCACATTGCGGATCTGGTGCTGCATCGCAATCACGCCGATGTCGGCATCGTCCAGCGCCCGGAGCGCATCGACGACCAATCCCGGCCGTGCAATGTCGCTGCCGATCACGGACACCATCGCAACCGGATGGGACGAGATGGCAGCGTCGGGATAGAGTCGCTGGAGATCAGTGATCACCCACGCCACGGTCGCGGCGTCGGCGGACAGATAATGCGTTATGGTGTTGGCGTTGGACGATTTGCTGACGATCCACGCGCCATGGCGCGTCAACGCCTCCAATATGGCAGCGTCATAGCCCTTCACCCCGACCATGTCCTGCTCGAAAAACTGCAAGGCCTGCGCTCGGTGGATTCCGGTAACGATTTCCACCCTCGGACTATCGGACACATAATTTCCGCAAATCAGCGTCCCGCCATCCTCCCGGTCGAAGGTGTTGCGCACCCGCAGCGGGATCGCCGTCTGCCGCAGCCCGCGGCCTGCGCCCGGATGGATCGCCTCCATTCCCAGATTGGCAAGCTGGTCGGCGACATCATAATTGGTGCGGCCGATCTTGCGCGCCCTGTCCGCACCGACCAGTCGAGGATCGGCGCTCGAGAGGTGAAATTCCTTGTGGATGATCGCCTCGCGCGCGCTGGTCAGCACGGCAATGCGGGAAAAGGTCATTTCCGAATAGCCGCGCGCATATCGGCGCACCATGCCTTCGCTGCACCCGGCATAGCCGGTGACGATCGGCAGGGTCGTGGCAAGGTTAATCGGCTCCAGCGCGGCGACGATCCGGTCGTCCAGTTCCTGCATCTCCTGCCGGTCCCAGAGCGTCAGGTCCACAAAGCGGGCATTGACGCCCCTGTCGCGCAACAGCAGAGCGGTGCTGTGGGCGCTGTGCGCCTCCCCCAGCCCCGCGAGCAGTTCGCGCACGGTGACAAGCTGTTCCTTGACGCAGAAGCGGCCATGGCTGCGCAGCCGCGCCAGATCGTCCAGACAGGCCGCCACCGCGTCGATTCGCGTGTCGACGAAGCGGTCCGCCTCGCCCCGGCTTTGCGACCGCGCGAACATCTGGCCATTGCGATCGTGCATCGCCTGACGGACCCTTTCCATGGCCTCGCGCCAGCCATCCGCGCCGTCATCGGCAACGAAGCGGGTATAGACGCCCGGCTCGCCGCTTTTCTTGTGCTCCAGCAGCAGGTCGGTCATGCCGGCATAGGCCGAAACGACGAAAATGCGGTTGTAGAGATCAGCGCCGCCGCGCCCCCCGATCAGGACATTGTCGAACAATGTCGCTGTCGCGGCCATGGATGTGCCGCCGATCTTCTCGACGCTATGCTGTCCACTCATACCAGCACCTCCCCCACCAGCGCGCCGGCTACCGGCACCACCTCTTCGGGCGCTCCGCGGGCCGCGATGAATTGCGGGCGCGGCTTTCCCACGCCGAAGGGCGCCTCCAGCGCATTGCTTACGGCGTTGTAGACAAGGAAAGCGTTGGCGCGCGGGAAGGGCGTGATGTTGCCATTCGACCCATGCATGATGTTGCAGTCGAAGATCACGACCGACCCCGGCTTTCCGGTCGGCGCGACGATACCATGTTTGTGCGCAAGCTCGGCCAGGCTGTCCTGATCGGGCACACCATATTCCTGGCGCTTGAGCGACTGGCGATAATGATCCTCCGGCGTTTCTCCGACGCAGGTCAGAAATGTGCGGTGCGATCCGGGGATCAGCATGAGCGGGCCGTTATGCGGCGTGTTTTCCGCCAGCAGGACGGACATCGACAGCGCGCGCATCCGCGGCATCCCGTCTTCCACATGCCAGGTCTCGAAATCGCTGTGCCAGTAGAATTCCTTGCCATGGAACCCCGGCTTGTAGTTGAGCCGTGACTGATGGATGTAGACCGCATCCCCCAGCAGGAAACGGGCAATTCCGGCCAGCCGCTGGTCGGCCGCCAGCCGCGCCACCACCGGACTTTGCGCATGGATGCGGAAGATTGACCGGATCTCGCGTTCGCCCGGTTCCGTGACGACGGTCTCTTCCTCCAGCGCATCGGGATCGGCCAGCAGCTTTCCGGCCTCCCGCTGCAGGAAGGCCATTTCCTCGTCCGAAAACAGCTCTTCCAGGACCAGATAGCCATCCCGGTCGAAGGCATCGGCCTGCTCACGGCTGATAGGCGCATCCTCGGTCCAGTCGCCATGAACGACGGGATCAAGGCGCGGCAAAAACTCCGCCACCTTTGCGTGGCGGGATGGGTAGATGTCTTGCAAGGGACTTCCCCCTTTCGTGGTTATAGTCAGTTGGTCAGAGCGGACTGGCGCACCAGCGCCGGATCGGCGGGATAAGCCCCGTTTTCGTCATGCACTTCCTGGCCGGTCACGGGCGGATTGAACACGCAGGCGCACTGGATGTCGGTTTCAGGCCGGACGATATGCTTGTCATGGGCGTTGAGCGCATACATGACCCCCGGTGCGAGCTGGTGCGTGATACCCGTGCCCAGATCCTCGATCGTGCCATTGCCCTTCAGCACCAGCACGGCTTCGAGGTGGTTTTGATAATGCATGTGCAGTTCCTCCCCGGCATACATGGTCGTCAGGTGGAAGGAAAATCCCATATTGTCGTCCTTGAGCAGAAGACGGGCGCTTTCCCATCCCTTGGATTTCACATTGCGGTCGGACTTGCGGATGTCACGCAGCTTGCGAACGATCATTGTCTGCTTGACTCCTTTCTTATTCTGCAGCCACGCCATAGGGGACTGCCAGAGCCGCACGGATGCTTTGCTCCAATATGTCGAGACCGGCCGAAAGCTGAGCTTCATCGATGATGAGAGGCGCGAGAACCTTGACGATTTCGTCATGAGCGCCGCTGGTTTCGATGATAAGTCCCTGGTCGAAGCAGGCCGATGTCACCTGGGTGGCGATCTCGCCCGATCCGACGTCGATGCCGCGCATCATGCCGCGACCCCGCGTCGACAGGCTATGCTCGAAGGCCATCGCCTCCAGCCGTCGCTCCAGCAGCGCAGCGCGCCGTGCGACATCCTGCTGGAAGCGATCATCGCTCCAGAAATGGCGCAGTGTCGCCGTTGCGGTTACAAAGGCATGGTTGTTGCCCCGGAAGGTGCCATTATGTTCGCCGGGCGACCACTGGTCGAGTTCCGGCCGGAACAGCGTGAGCGCAAAGGGCAGACCCATGCCTGACAGCGATTTGGCCATAGTGACGATGTCCGGCGTGAAACCCATGCCTTCAAAACTGAAGAAGTCGCCGGTGCGGCCGCAGCCTGCCTGGATATCATCGACGATCATCAAGGCTCCGTGACGGCGGGCGATATCGGCTATCTTGCGGAGCCATTCGGGCGAAGCGGCATTAAGGCCGCCTTCACCCTGCACCGTCTCCACCAATATGGCAGCTGGCGCGTCAAGTCCGCTGGATGGATCGCTCAGGCGCCGCTCCAGCAGGCCCGCCGTATCGACATCCGGCCCGTGATAGCCGTCATAGGGTTCATGCGCGACATGGGAGAGGGGAACCCCTGCCCCACCGCGCTTGGCGGCGTTACCCGTGCAGGCGAGCGCGCCCAGCGTCATGCCGTGAAAGCCGTTGGTGAAAGCGATCACCAGTTCGCGCCCCGTCACCTTGCGCGCCAGCTTGATCGCGGCTTCGACCGCATTGGTGCCAGTCGGCCCGGTGAACATCGCGCGATAGTCGAGCGATCGGGGCTTCAGGATTAGCTGCTCGAACGTATGCAGGAAATCAGCCTTGGCGTCGGTGTGCAGATCAAGTCCATGAGCGATGCCATTGGCGCCAATATAGTCCATCAGCGCGGTCTTCAGGACCGGATGATTATGACCATAATTCAACGTCGAACAGCCCGACAGAAAATCGAGATAGCGCCCTCCATGGCTATCCTGCATCCACACGCCTTCAGCGGTGTTGAACTGGCGCGGCATCGACCGGGCGTAGCTTCGCACTTCCGATTCTCGCCGTTCGAAAATGGCAATATCGGGAATGTCTGCACTGGGTTTAGGCTGGCTGGGGTTGTTCATGATCTCAGCTCTCCTCCTGTTTCTTCAATAAGTCGGACATCGGACCAATTCGCGCCTGCCATTCCGTGGCATGCGCTCCGGCGAAATGGGTCTGCCGATCGAAACGAACGCTCTTTTCCAGCGGCACGCACCAATTGCGGGCGAGGCCCTCGAACAGCGCCCAGGAGGCGCCATTGTCATCGGTGATGGTCGTTGTCAGATGGGTGACGCCCTGCTGTTCAGGGCGGAACAGCAGGCTATCGATCATTCGACTGGCCAGTCGCTGACCGCGCGCTGGGGCCGACACCGCGACCTGCCAGACGAAGAAATTTTCCGGGGCGACAGGCGGGCGATAGCCCGACACCCAGCCGACCAGGTCACCACCGCGCTCGGCGACGATGCAACTGCCAGCAAAATCCGTGCATTGCAGCAAATTGCAATAGGCCGAATTGGAATCCAGCGGCGTACAAGCCGCAATTAGTGCGGTTATGGCGGGACCATCGGTCGCCACAGGTCTGCGAAACAAAAATTTCTGCCCCTTGCCTGCTTCGAGGCGCGCAGAAGCCCGTGGCGGCGTGGACGCCGCTGTAGCTTGGGATATGAAGATGTTTTATCTCCCGAACGATTATTTACATCGAAAGGACCGTACCCTTCAACGATTTGGCGCAATATATGCAGGTTGAGGCGAAAATTTCAACCCTGTCTCCAAAATAATACTTTATCTACCAAAGTAGTTTGCTTGGCGCTGGGGCGAAAATCTCTCCTGATTGGCGCGCGCAAGGCGTTCCGGCTATGTGGTGGCGCATGGATTCTGAAATTGCCTCACTCACCCTTCGCGCGCTGCGCCGGGTTCTTCGCGCCACGGAAATCGGCAGCCGCCAACTCGCCACGACCACCGGCCTCACGCCATCCCAGTTGCTGGTGCTGCGCGAAATCGACGCGCAAAAGAAGGCGACGCCAAGCGGCATCGCGCAAGCCCTGCAATTCAGCCAGGCCACCATCACGACGATCGTCGACAGACTGGAGGCGCTTGGCTTTGTTCAGCGTCAACGCGGCGAAAAGGATAAACGCCGGTTCATGCTGACCGCGCTCCCGGCTGGCAGAGCCGCGATTGCCGACGCACCGGACTCCTTGCAGATGACGTTCACGGAACGGTTCATCGAGCTGCCCAGCTGGGAACAGGCGATGATCCTGTCTGCCGTGGAAAAGCTGGCGACCCTCATGGGAGCGCAGGAAATCGACGCGGCCCCGCTTCTGGACAGTGGACTGATTGATCGATCCACCCCAGATTGAGAGACAGGAGATTGAGAGACAGGGGCTTGCTCGCCGATGCAAAGCGTCCCGATCAGATCGATTTTGTTCCGCCTGAATCCATGAAGCGCAGCGACATCTGATGATAAAGCCGCTTGCGGCAGACAAAGGGAGCCACAAAATCGGCTACCAGCGCGGACGCCAGAAGCGGCATCATGAGCCCCCGGCTTGCGGTTGTTTCTGAAATGATGATGACAGCCGTCAGCGGCGCACGCACCACGCCCGTGAAATATGCCACCATCCCAAGGAGGACGATCGCTCCGGGCGGATAGGTTGGAAAGATGCTTCGAAGCACATCTCCAACGCCTGCGCCGACCGAGAGCGAAGGCGCGAAGATGCCGCCGGGAAGCCCCGATACCGCCGTTGCCAACGTCGTCAGCAGCTTGGCCGCGCCGAACCAGATTGGAACGTCCGATCCGGTGATGATCGCATGCGCCGTGGAATAACCCGTGCCCCAGGTCAGACCCGTCAAGACGCCGGTTACCGCGACGATGCCGCCGCAACATGTGGCGAACATGAGGGGCCGCCTCCTCATCCAGGCCATCGGCCGCCAGGCTGTGCTTCCTACCGCGAGCAAGGCGCGAGAGAAAAACGAACCGAGCAGCCCCCCCAGCACGCCTGCAATCGGCGCAGCCACCAATGCCTCACGGACACTCAGCGTCTGCTGCATGGCACCGAAATAGACATAATCCCCAGCAAGACCCAGGCTGACCATGCCGGCGATCAGCACGGCCGCCATCACCAACAGGGTCATCCGCTGCTCATAGGCGGCGGCCAGTTCCTCGATCGCGAAGGCCACACCCGCCAACGGCGTGTTGAACGCAGCCGCGACGCCTGCCGCGCCACCGGCGATATAGACCGAGGCCCGAACCGGGATTGCAAGGAAACGGTGCGCGTATCCCATGATGGAAGCTGCAATCTGCACGGTAGGGCCTTCCCGGCCGACCGACGCGCCCAGCAGCAAAGTGCAGATCGTGAGAATGAATTTGGCCATCGCGGTCCGCGCGGAAACCAGCCGATCCATGCCTCGCTCCGGATTGCGGGTCGCGGCGATCGTCTGGGGTATGCCGGATCCGGTGGCGGCCGGCGCAAACCGTCTCGTCGCCCAGACCAGCCCGGCAAAGCCCGCTGGCGTAATGAGCAGCGGCGCCCACCACCAGCGCGCCACGATTGACAGGAAGACATGATTGGCCTCGTCGGCCAGGTGCGCGAATGTCAGCGCGACGAGGCCAATCAATATCGCCCCACCCAGGAAGGCGGCCCGCCTGCGCCAGACCGTCGGCCTCAGGCCGTATAGGCGCAGGCGGGCGCGGAGGCGCAGAGAATTACGCATCGTCGGCGCTCCCCTCGCCGCGAGGCAATCGTGGAGCAAGCCGCAGAAGCAGATAGCCCGCAACCGCAGAAAGCACTGATCCACCCAAAACCCCGATCTTGACCTCGTCGGATAGGAGCGGATCGCTGAACGCAAGGCCGCCGATGAAAAGGCTCATCGTGAAGCCGATGCCGCAGATGAGCGCGAGACCATAGACCTGAAGCCAGGTCGCGCCTGCCGGACGGTCTGCGATCCCTGCGGCTACCGCGCCCCGGATACTGGCGAATATCCCGACCTGCTTGCCCAGAAACAATCCGGCGCCGATGCCGAGTGGGAGCGGCCCAGTGATCTGTTCCATGCCGACACCGGCGAGCGATACGCCAGCATTGGCGAATCCGAACAGGGGCACGATCGCAAATGCAACCCAGGGATGCAGACCATGTTCGAGACGATGGAGGGGGGATTCTGCATCGTCCGGAGCGCCCGGCGACGTGCGGATGGGAATGGCCAGCGCGGCCAGAACACCGGCTATCGTGGCATGGACCCCGGATAAAAATACCGCGAGCCAAAGGGCGGCGGCCAGCACCAAATAGGGCCAAAGCTTCTTCACGCCCGACCGGTTGAGGATCAGCATCGCGCTGAACAAAAGCGCAGCGATCAGCAGCGCAAGACCGCTGATCCCCTTGGTGTAGGCCAGCGCAATAATGAGAACCGCGCCCATATCGTCGACGATGGCGACGGTGGTCAGCAGCAGCTTGAGCGATGTTGGGGCGCGCTTGCCCAGCAGGGCAAGCACGCCGATGGCAAAGGCGATGTCGGTCGCGGCCGGGATCGCCCATCCGTTGGCGAGTCCCGGCGTGCGACCGGCAACCAGCAAATATGTAACGGCGGGAACAACCATTCCTGCCATCGCCGCGATCACGGGCAACCAACGGTCGCTCCATTTCGAGAGTCGCCCATCTATGAACTCTCGCTTTATCTCCAGCCCCACAAGCAGGAAGAACAGCGCCATCAACGCGTCATTGATCCAGTGGAGCAACGACAGCGGACCCAGATGGAGGTGCAGGACCTCAAAATAGACGTTGGCCCATGGGCTGTTCGCGACAATCATCGCAAGCAGCGCCGCAAGGATCAGAAGGATACCCCCCGCCGCCTCGGTCCTGAGAAAATCGCGCAGCGCCGAGCGTGGGCGGTTGAAAGTATCGAGAGTCAGCATGGGAAAGCCGATAACGGCCCTTGCCATGCCATGTCCAAGAAAACCGGGTCATTTCGCAAGAAAAATCGCAGATTTAGGCCTGAAGCTGGTTTTGGGCTCAAGGGATGGTATAGCGATCGGGTGCGGGAAACGGTGCGCAAGGGGAATATATGACAGCGCAATTGCAAGGTTTCGCACAATTTGCCGATGAGCGGCTGGAAAGAGTGGCCCTCTATCGCTGGTGGCGCAGTGCCGTCGTCGGACGGGTCGACCATGAACATGTGCTGGAACGGATTTTCGGCGATAGCGGCTGGTCCCCGCGCTATGCCTTCATGACGATGATGTCGGCCGGGATCGCGGTTCTCGGCCTGCTCCTCTCGTCCCCGGCAGTGGTGATCGGGGCGATGCTGATCTCGCCTTTGATGAGCCCCATATTGGGGTTGGGCTTCAGCCTGGCGCTGTTCGACTTTGGGGAGATGCGCCGGGCGCTGGTCGCGCTCGCCATCGGCAGCGTCGCGGCGGTGCTGTTCACGGCGCTGATCGTCGCGCTTTCTCCGCTTCAGGCCCCGACCGCCGAAATCATCGCGCGCACCCGGCCCAACCTTTTCGATCTGGCCGTCGCCCTGTTCGCGGCCCTGGCGGGAACCTTCGCGATCATCCGCGGCCGTGGCGACACCATCGTCGGCGTTGCTATTGCAACCGCCCTGATGCCGCCATTGGCGGTGGTCGGATACGGCCTTGCCACCTGGAACATGCCGGTCCTGGGGGGCGCCTTCGCGCTGTTCGTGACCAACTTCGTGACAATTGCCCTGTCTGCCAATGTGATGGCGCGCTATTATGGTTTCGGCCACCATCTCTCCAGCCAACAGAGCTGGACGCAGACCTTCATCCTGCTGTTCGTCTTTGCAGCCATGGCTGTCCCGCTCGGCATTTCGCTCAAGCGCATAGCAACCGAAGCGGTAACGACCAATCAGGCCCGCTCCTATCTTTCGGATCGCTTCGGTTCGAACTCCCGCATCACACAGCTTGACCTGGACTTTGACGCCCATCCGCTTCTGGTGCGGGCCGTGGTGATTAGCCCACGCAATCAGGCGAGGAACAACGATGCTCTACAGGCCGAGCTGGAGCAGCGTCTTGGGCGACCGATCCGGCTTCGCCTGGATCGGGTTCTGCTGGAACCGGGCGCGGGGGCCATCGACGCCCAGCGCGAAGAAATGCGCCAGGCCAGCGAAGCAGCGGCGCTGGAATCCAACCGCGTCAACATGGTCGTCCAGTCGCTGGCCCTGTCGGCGGGGGTCTCGACCGATCAGGTAACCGTAGACCGCGATCACCATCGGGCCAGCGTAGCCGCAGCACCGCTGCCCGGCGCGACGCTTGCGACCTATCGAGCGCTTGAGGCGCGCGCGTCGGGGCAGGTCGAAGGTTGGCAGTTGGCGATCATCCCGCCGCAGGCCGACTTGCCGATAATATCCTTTGCGGACAACAGCGACACGCTCGACAGCATCGCCCGGCAAGCGGTGCTGACCTCGGCCTGGGCGGCGCGGCGGTGGAGCATTCAGGCGCTCGCTGTTCCCGCTCTGCCCGAAGCGGCTTCAGAAAGCCCTAATCTTGCGCAACGGCGGGCATTGGCGATTGCGGAGCTGTTGCGGGTAAATGGCGTCAAGGCCGTATCCCGCGCTCCTGCCGGACAGGCATTTCGTCTGTTCCCATCCCGCACAGAAAGCCTTCCTTAACGTCCATGCGGACTCTTGCGATGCCGCTGCAAGCAGGACACCGGCACGACATTCAATGTGGCGCCGCTCCCATTTCCACGCCCGTCTTGTCGTGGAGGGCAAAGCGGTCGATGATGTCCGCACTGGCCCGGTTATAGCCGATAATATCGACCTCTTTACCCTCCCGACGCAGCCGCAGAACGATCTTGTCGAGTGCCGCTACGGCAGAAATGTCCCAGAAATGCGCGGCGGATACGTCGATGGTCACATGGCGAGCCGACCCTTCGGGTTGGAAGGCCCGCGAAAAGCGGTCGACGGAGGCAAAGAAGATTTGTCCAGTGACCCTGTAAACGGCTTGATGACCATCGTCTGACAGGCTGCGCCCAACGGCGAACATCCGTTGGACCTTGCCCACGAAAAAGATGCCCGACAGCAACACGCCGCTCACGACGCCCAGGGACAGATCGCGCGTCGCGACCACGACCACCACTGTCACCAGCATGACCACGGAAGAGGTCGGCGGATGCCGCAGCAAGTTCGGAATCGAATTCCAGCTGAAGGTGCCGATCGACACCATGATCATGACGGCGGCCAGGGCGGGCATCGGCACGCGGCCGACCCATGGTCCCAGCAGGGCGAGCAGAATGAGCAGGACCGCGCCCGCCACAAATGTCGACAGCCTGCCCCGGCCCCCGGACGCCACGTTGATGACCGACTGGCCGATCATGGCGCAGCCACCCATGCCGCCGAACAGGGCAGCGGCGATGTTCGCGCCACCCTGACCGATGCATTCGTGCTTCTTGTCGCTGTCCGTATGCGTCATGTCGTCCACGATCTGCGCGGTCAGCAGCGATTCCAGCAGGCCGACCGCCGCCATGGTGACGGAGTAGGGCAGGATGATACGCAGCGTTTCCAGGCTGAATGGAACCTGCGGGAGCGCAAAGCTCGGCAATCCCTGCGGCAGCCTGCCCATGTCGCTTACGGTGTGAACGTCGATACCGAAGCCTATGCTGATCGCCGTCAGAGCCAATATGGCGACCAGGGGGGATGGTATGGTCTTCGTCAGACGCGGAAAAAGATAGATGATCGCAAGCCCGGCAGCGACCATCGCATAGGTCTGCCAGCCGACATGGGTGATTTGTGGCAACTGGGCCATGAAGATGAGGATCGCCAGCGCATTGACGAACCCCGTGATGACCGACCGGGACACAAATTGCATCAACAGGTCCAGCCGCAGCAGTCCGGCCATCGCCTGGATCACGCCCATCAATATGGTCGCGGCGAACAGATAGGGGAGCCCATGGTCTTTCACCAGCGGCCCGACCAGCACGGCGACGGCCGCCGTCGCGGCGGAGATCATACCGGGCCGTCCGCCGATCAGGGCAATGACCATGGCGATAACGACCGACGCGTACAGGCCGACGCGGGGATTAACTCCGGCGATGATGGAAAAGCCGATGGCTTCCGGTATCAGCGCGAGCGCGACCACAATCCCGGCAAGGACGTCGGCGCGCGCGGTGTTTGCGTCCGCGAACCATTGGCGCCGGTAAGAGGCAAATCTGTCAATCATCTCAAAATCCACAACAAGGCACATGGCGCCACCAGGACGCTTCCCGTCTATTCATGTGTGATGTTGTCCGGCGGATCGGCGGCCGGAATAGCCACCCGGAATTTCACCGGGTCCTTACGAATGGGCCGCTGGTAGCCAAAGTGCCTGCCGCATTGCAAGGACTTGGAACATGGCATGTCGCGCGAGTAACGCTACCTCTCCCCCTCTTGACCGCTACGGGCATGTGAAACCGTCCTCAGTCGCCCGAGAATGTAACGATGATGATATTGTGATCCCCTTCCCTGGCGATGGCGATCGACGCTTTCCGGCCCTTTCCGATAGCGGACATCATCCCGGTCCCGCCAGACTGAAATTCAGACGTCTTGCGTAGCCCTGCCGCCGTGAAGTGTCCCCGGTAGAATTCGAAGATCGCTGCCGCGTCATCCTTTGTGGCCAGCCGCACTTCATGCGTCACGTCGCTACCCGCATTTGCGTTGATGGCGACCTTGATCGTCGAGCCGGGATATTGGGGAGCAAATGCGGGCATGCTGACTTCGCTCGGCACCGGCGTTTCATTTGCGACATTCGTATCTGGCTCCGTTGGCAATGCCATCATATCGTCGCTCGAATTGTCAGCCGGAAGCGATGCCAGATCATCCTTTCGTTCGACAGAATCACATGCTGAAAGCGCGGCCAGGCCGAGCAGGATGAAGAAACGCATTTCCAATCTCCTCACTTCGCCATTTCTGCCGACGCCATCGATCGAATATGGACGTCGCGCTGGGGAAACGGGATTTCAATGCCCTTTTCGGAAAATAGCCGCCAGACGCGGTTCAAAATGTCGGACCGCACATTGCCGACCCCCAGTTCGGGGTCGCCGATCCAAGCCAGAATCTCATGATCCACTGAACTATCGCCAAAGCCCTTCAGCCAAACCGAGGGCTTGGGATCGTCCAGTACGCGCGTCGCCTCAGATGCCGCTTCGATCATCAGCTTCTGGGCCAATGCAAGGTCGCTGCCATAGCCGACGCCCACGGGTATGTGAATACGGACATTGCGATCCGAATAGGACCAGTTCTCGACCGCTTCGGTCATCAGTTGCTCATTGGGGATGAGATGCTCCTTGCCGTCGCGCGTCACCACCGAGACGGCACGCACCCCGATTTTGCCGACGGCGCCGAATGTATCGCCCACGACGATGACGTCGCCCGGCTTGACGGACCGATCCATAAGCAGGATCAGGCCCGCAATCAGGTTGCCGAAGGTCTTTTGCAGGCCGAAGCCTACAGCCAGACCGACCGCCCCGGAAAAGACGGTCAGTGCCGTCAGGTCGAGGCCCAGCAAGTCAATTCCAAGCAGCACCGCGACCACGATGACGCCGATGCCGGCCAACTTCTGGACGAGGAGTTGCTGCGCCGCGTCCAGCCCGCTGGCCCGGCCGATCAGATGATGCAAAACCTGATTGGCCAGGCGAGCCGCTGCATAGAGGATTGCCACGATGATAAGGGAATTGATGGCGGTCAGGAGCGAGAAACGGTGCTTGCCCACGGAAAATCCCACATCGCTCATTCCCTGTAGGAGAGGCGCCAGACCGCCCAGTGTGCCGATGGTCGCCACCAATAGGGCGAATGTTCCCAGAGCCATCGCCGCGAGCCAGCGCAGACCGCCGGCGCGCGCAAGGCGAAATGCCAGCAGCGCCGCCGCCAGGCCGATGCCCAGCGCCGCCAGCAGGTCGCCCAGCGGACTCAGTGCTACGAGCTTGAAGGACAGGAGCAGCAACAGGATAACGGCAGCGTTACGGACGACCACCGACATGGCTTCGGCATATTTCGAAGCAAATCGGCCCTCAATCTGTGCCAGACGCGCGGCGAGGGGCGGCCCGGCCATTCGTCCCGCTGCCCAGCCGATCGCCCAAGCCCCGGAAATCAGCCCCACGGCGACGATCAGCGATGCAAGGTCGGGCGTCTGAACTGCGCCCGGCCCCAGGCGTTGGCTCCATTCATGCCAGTCCATCACAATGTCTCCAGTCATGTGGTTCCACCCCTGCTCTGCGGCCTGTCGATGGGCGGACCGGACAAGGGCAAGAGAGGTGGCCAAGGGTCAATCGAAGGTCATCAGCAAGGATGGAGACCGGAAAAAGCCCGGTAGCGCGGTATCAGGCAGATGGGGCCGGGCAAGTGCAGCCGACCAGTCGAAATCGGCGGTCTTTTCCGTCTCTGCCCGGACGCTGTTCGCAGATGGTCGGATCACCTGCTCTGTCACGGGCGCCAGAAGTTTGAACAATTGCGCCGGTAAGGCGCTGGTGAACCGGTAATGGGAAGCAGCGCTACCCTCCACGAACGCGGTCACAGTACCGAAATAGCGATCGCCGATGAAGAAGGCGAAAGTGGCTGTGCGCGACCGCGCCTCCGACCCGACGAGCCGGTGTCCCGGCCCATATCTTTGCTCGCGATTGTCGCCCGTCCCTGTCTTGCCGCCGATCGTGATCGGTTTGCCATCCGGCCCGACGACAGCTTCATAGGCGCGCCTCGCCGTGCCATTTTCCACCACATCTATGAGGCCGCGACGGACTGCTGCGGCAATCTCCGGGCGAAGCACCCGTTCGCCTTTTTCGGGTTTTGCCGTCACGATCGTTTCATAGGGCGTGCCTTCCGCGAAATGCAGCCTTTCGATCAGTCTGGGCGCCAGCCGATAGCCACCACTGGCAATGATGCCCATCAGTTCGGCCAGCGCGTCGGGACGATCTCCCGACGTGCCGATCGCGGTCGCATAGGAGGGAATGAGGGCCTCGAAAGGATAACCGACCCGCTGCCAGTCTTTATGGATCGGGATGAAGGCCTGCTGCTCGAGCATGGTTCTGATCCGGCGGTTCTGGGCGGCGAAACGGTTGGGCTTGAGCAGCCAGCGGTAGGACTCCTGTCGCACGTCAGCGCCCGCAGCGACTATATCCCGCCAGGAAGCGCCGGGGTGCGAATAGAGGTAACCGGCCAGCCAGAGTTCGAGCGGATGAATATCGGCGATATAGGATCGGTCGGCGAGATCGAGACGGTCGGGCGCATAGGTCTCATACAGATCGCGCATCCCATCATCATTCATCGGGGGATGTGTCGCCCACCGATGAATGAAGGCGGAAAATTGATCGATATCCCCTTGGGGTAGCACCGTGCGGAAAGCCGCAGCCAGCCGTGGCCGAAGGAATTTGGCACCCTCCGCCACATGGTCGAGGATCGCCGCCTGGTTCAGATCGCGATAGGCGGGAAGGAAGCGGGCGAGATATTGGCGGCCCTCCATGTCGATGAAACGGCGCAGATATTCGCGCCGGGCGGGATGATCGGGGTTTTCGAGTATCCCCTCCGTGCCGGGGATGCGGGCGATATGATAGTCCACGATATCGCGCATCATGCGGATGAAGACGAGATTGACGCTCTGCTGGAGCGCATGGGACACGGTCATCATGCCCCCATCACGCCGACTGAAATTGGCGAAGCGGTGCATCCCTCCCGCCGTAAAGAAGCGCTCGCCGGTCCCCGCGGAATATTCCTTCTCCATCGCCGCGTCTATGATGGCCGCAAGCCCCCCGCCTCCCCTTTTGAGAATATCACCCTTTTCGAGAAGCTCCCCGGCTACCCAGGCAGTCAATGCATCTCCCCTTTCGGTCAGGCGGGTCAGTTGTTCGGTCGACTGTCCTCTCAGCTTGCCATGCAGATCGGCGATGATGTCGAGATAGGTGATGAGGGTGCGAACCTTCGCAGTGGAACCCAATTCCAGCTTCGTTCCGGCATTTACGTCCAGCGGACCGTCAAGGCTGTCCGTGCGGATGCGGACGTGGGTGGCGTCAGGACCGCGCTCATAAAGAGTGAAGCTGTAATTGACCTGGGCGGGCGCATCTCCTCCTAGCATGCGCGGACCGATCAGACCCAGTTCCGACAGCCGCCCGGGCTGCTTCAGGCTTCGTAGTAGCGCCGTCGCCTCTCCCTGGGCCTTTTTGTCGATTGCTGTGTCGACAGTGAGATCCAGGCGGTGGAGATCATAGAAGCTTGGCGTTTCGATCAGCTTCCCAAGATCCACTCTCAATGCATTTGCTGCCTTGGCGATGGAGTCAGGCAGAGGCGCCGGAGCGGGGGGCGACTTATTGAACCGAAGCCGCGCAGCAACCGCAGCATCGCCAAGTTCGGGCTGGATCACGCCTTCAGAAGCCATCAGGCGCAGATAGCTCTCCGTGAGCGCCTCCAGTTCGGCCCGCCCCTTCCCCAGATAATAAGCGGGGCGGCGCTGGGCGATCACAAGGCTCAACACCTGCTTGAGAGCAAGTCCCTTCCGACCCCAGTCGGACATCGACCGGACTGGCGTGCGAAGCTCCCTGTTTACGCTGGCGAAATCGGCTCCATACCAGAGTTGAAGCCCATCGCCGAGGCCGGTGACCTCACCATGTCCCGGAAAGCCGGCCAGCGGAATCAGATTAAGCGCGTCGACCACCGTCTGCTTGCGGAACGCGATCGTATTGAGACCTGAATTATAGGCGCGCAGGGAAGCAGACGTCATCTGACGCAGCTTTTCTATAGCACCGGTCGTCCGTCCCTCGGGCGAGTGACGCAGCTTTTCCATCTGCGTGGCAATCGTGCTGCCGCCTGGGCTGCGCTCGCCATCGGCGCGAGCGCCAAAACTTACCAGCGCGAGACCCAGCCGGTCCCATTCGACGGCCGGATTGCGGCGAGGATGACGCAGATTCAGCAGTTCGCGATTTTCAACGAAAAGGAGGCTACGCACGGCAAGGTCGGGCACCTCCGCATAGGACGCATAGACATGAGTTGGATCGCGATAGGAAAAGATGGGCCGACCTTTGTCGCCGACCAGCGTCAGGCCCGCAGAAGCCTTCTCACGATAGGGTGGAAATCCGCCGAGATTTTGGAATGCTCGCAGCGTGGGTGACGTCCGCGCCTGCTTTTCGATCGCATATCCTTTGCGCGTCAGGCTTTCTATATAATCCGGCAATCGCGCATAGCCCAGTCGCCGGTCGAAGGGGCCGTGACCAGGAAAGACGATGTTGTCGTTCGCGCCATCGCCCAGACTGAAATGCATCCGCCCGGCCAAGTGGGAAAAAAGCTGAGACTGGATATAGGAGGTTCGCATCTCCAGAACGGCGAGCAGCAAGAAAGCTACCGCTCCTATAAACGCGACTTTCAGCCAACGACGGTTCCACCATCGACGACCCATGAACGCGCCCAGGTCGGTTGTCCGCCGCGCCACGCCAGCCTTGATCTTCTCGGTTCCTGGAAATGCCGTCATCGCCCTCCTCACCTCAAGGCGACGCCGCAGCTTCACATCTCTGCCATCGACAACAAACCGGAAACCGCACCCGCCGTAACGCAATTGCACATGATAAGAACGCACAGAACCGAAATTCGTTTCATCGCAAATTTAATTCACTTCGTCGCTCAATGTGCAGGCCGAAGCCCTTTTGCAACCTGATATGGACCCAATAATCCATCGATGATGGCCGGCAGCCTCAGCCCGGTGTCTGTTTGCCGAGATATTTGGACAGCGGCGTCGTCGTCCCCCGGAAGCGGGCGCGTTCCGGGTTCATCGCTTCATAGACCACCGCATTTTCCAGCACGCGCTGGACATAATTTTTCGTCTCGTAGATCGGGATCTGCTCGATCCAGCGCAGCATGTCGGCGCCCGGCATACGGGGGTCCCCATTGGCCTTGATCCAGCGGTTAACATTGCCCGGCCCGGCATTATAGGCCGCCACCGCCAGCGGGTAGCTGCCGCCATAATAGTTGAGCATCCGTTGGAAGTAGGACGAGCCCAGCATGATGTTGTAATTGGGATCGTTGAGAGCACTGGGGTCATAGCTCATCCCCATCTTTCCGGCCTGTTCGCGCGCCGTGCCGGGCATCAGCTGCATCAGGCCGCGCGCGCCCGCATGGCTGACGATCTGCCGGTCGAACTGGCTTTCCTGCCGGGCGATGGCGTGGACCATGGTCCAGTTAGCTTGCGCTTCGGACGGGACGGGCACGCGGGGGAAGGCGCTGGTCCCATAGCCGGTCAGGCCGCTGGAGACAGCGCGCCGCCCGACCATCACGCCCATGTCGGGGCGGCCGATGCTCTGCGCCAGTTCGACGGCGAGATAATGGTCGGCGTCGCTGTCGGCATTATTGGCGATGGCGCGGGCGAATTTGCTCTGATCCTCCCAATAGCCCATTTCGCCCAGCGCTTTCACGGCTCGGACGACCGAGCGGTTGGCGAAGGCGGTCCGCTCAGCCGCGGAGATTTCCACCGGGCGCTCCACCACTGCGGGAGCAGGGATCGGGCGGCCCAGCCGTTCGAGCGCAAGCTGGCCATAATATTGGTCTGGGAAGACGGCGGCACGGGCAAAATAGCTGTTCGCGCTGGCGGCGTCCCCTGCTGCAAGCGCAGCGCGACCTGCCCAGTAAAAGCCTTTCGACTGGGTCTGCGGAGATTTCGCGGCTTCCGCATAACGACGGAACATTTCCATCGCGTCGAGCGGCTTGTTCAGATTGTAGAAGGCCGTCGATCCTGCCAGCCAGGCGAGGCTGGTATAATCGTCGCGCTCTCCGATCGGCCTTATTCTCACGTCGGTTCCCGCCGGATACGCATCGTCCAGCTTGCTGGCGATGCTGTAGGCGAAGCTCCACTGGCTGTCGTTCGCGGCGGCGCGGGCCTGGGTCAGCAGCGTCTCATACCATTTTTCCGCGTCGCCAGGCCGGAAGGTCAGTGCCGGGCGGTTGGCGAGATATTGGCGCCCCGCTATCCAGTTGCCGGTATTGAGCAGCCAGCTTGCCTTGTCCGCGACAAAGCCCGCGTCGCTGGCGCCGACCGCTTCGGCCAGTTGCATCTTCATCGCAGCGTCGGGCGCCTTCTGGCGGAAGGCGATGCGCGCTTCATAGATGGGGCGGCGGGGTGGCGAGACAAAGCTAAGCATCCGCTGCGCCCCCACCGTGTCGCCCTTCCACAGCAGCATGTCGGCGCGCAGATCATGTTCGACCAAGGTCCAGCCCGAGCCGAAGAGCGAGAACAGCCGCGCTTCATCGTCGGACGTGAGTATGCCGCCGATCCAGGCGTTGCGCGCGGCGACCCGCGCCTCGCCCATGCGGTTCTGCTGCATCAATGCCAGCGCATAGCGCGCGTTGCCGGTTGCGGTCCGCGGCGGGAAGCGGGTGAAGAAGGCGATGACTTGCCCCGGATCATAGCTGTTGGGGTTGATCCCCGTTTCCGCCAGCCGCCGCATCCGGTCCTCGCCGGGCCAGCCGGGGTTGGCCATGATGAAGCTCATATAGGTGGACGGGCCGAGCGCATCGCTCTGTTGCAGGGCGCGCCACTGGCTGATCGTGCCGGAGATGCTGGAATCGCTCGCCACACCGATTCGGCTTTGTGCCTGCCGCCATGGGCTCGGCTCGGTCGAGTGCGGAACCGGCTGTACCACAGCGCCTGGAGGATAGGTTGCAGCGGGAGTGGGAACCGACGCTTCGCTCTGCGCGCTGGCCGCGACCATCATGAGCAGAATAGGGATCATTGTTGCAGGCACCATCAACGACATTCAAAAGCGCAGGAATTGCAGCGCAGCAGATTGCATTTCACTCATGTTACACAGGATCGGCATAGGAGGTTACTATAGCTTTTCTATGGTTCCGGAGCCTTTGCATCAGCGCGTATAAAATCCGTATGTGCGGATTTAGCCCAGAGCGGCTATCGTGCGGCCATGCCACGGTCTGGGTCCGGAAATTTATACGCGCATTGGCACCCTTCCCCGCACTGGATGGATGGCATCAAGCCCAGAATTTTCAGCCTCGGCCTGTTTATGGCCAGCACGGCCGGTGTCTATATCGCCCAGGGAGCTGGGAAGCGCGTCAGCGCCGCGCTGATCTATGTCGTCGGCGTGACCTTTATCGGTTCATTCGCGGGCCTGCGGAGCGGCCTTGCCGCCGCCATCGCCGCTTCCGCCATATATAATTTCTTTCTGAGTGAGCCGGTCCTGCAATTTGGCGCGACATCATTTGACGAATTGACGCCTCTGATCGCCTTCAACGCCACAGCCATATTGTCCGGCGTCCTTGCCGGCCGCCTGAAAGATCGCGCAGCAGCGGCGGAAGAAGCCCAGACACGCATTCATCTGATGCTGACTGTGAGCAACAGGCTTCAAAATGCCTTGCAGCTCGAAGAAGTTGCAGACGCGCTTCGCGATATCGGGACGGCTTGGCTGGACGAAAGCGAGTTCTTCGATCGGGACGGGAACCCCATCGGCACCGAACACCTTCCTGCCCGCTTCGGCCAAATCGCTCGAGAGACATTGCAGAGCGGCATGCCTCGATATGAACGGGATGGGCATGTCGCCTATTTGCTTTTGACCGCGATCGGACCCGGAGGAGTCATCGTGTTCGACAATGAGCCGCAGGCTGTCCGTAAAGCGCCGGTCGACATCGAAGCACTGGTCAATCTGATGAGCCTGGCAGCCGAATGCTGCCTGCTTCTTCAGCAGCAGGCGCGTATCGAGGCGGTCCGACGGTCGGAAGTGTTCAAGACGGCTGTGCTTTCCTCCCTGTCGCACGACATGCGCACGCCGCTGGCGGCGATTGCCGCTTCGGCTTCCAGTCTGGCGTCGTTTTCCGACGAGCTTGATCGGCAGACACATCGGCAATTGCTCCGCACCATCGAGGAGCAATGCCAACGTCTCGATCGATACACCGCCAATCTTCTGGATCTTGGTCGACTGGAAGCGGGGATCGCCGCCGACCAGCAAACGAAAGTGGATGCCATCGATCGACATTGTGATGAACGGGGAACGCGGGAATATAACATCGCCTTGGGTGACCGTCGGGCAAATGCGGCGAAAAATTATCTCGCCTCGATCGGGGTGGACTCCTCGCGAATCTCGACCATCAGCTATGGCAAGGAAAAGCCAGCGGCGCTGGGATCGGATGAGAACGCATGGGCGCAGAACCGTCGGGCGGTGACCGTCACTGTGCAAAACCGATAAGTCTGACCGGCATCTTCTCGCACGGCTTCACTATATAGGATTTATATATATGGACCGACTGCCAGTCCAACTCTAGAACGCAAGTGCTATGCCTCTCATTCCCTTGGAGAGGCATCAGTGACGCAACCACGGCGGAGGTTTTCTATTCAAGCCCATAGCGCCGCCGCCGTGGCCCATTTGTTGGATTGCACATTCGGAAAACATCTCGCGGTGAACGGCACATCAGCTCTAGCTCGCCCGACCGGGATGAGAGAAAGCGATGATGGAGAGATGGTTTGATGCATAACTGGATGGAATCGCCGACCATAACGTCAATCCGCCCCAAGCTCGTCCAAGAACTTTCCGCGGGATTCGGGGAACTGGATTGCCAGACAGCGAGCGTTGAAACGCGGCGCCAGCTTTATGCCGCGCTCGTGCAAGAGGCCATCTTGATTGCGCGAACGCGTTTTCCGGAAAATGAGTATCTGGATCAAGTCTTGATGCATCCCGTGAACGCATGACAATCGGCGGACTTGTTCGGATCGCCATAGTACGGCTTACCAACGCACATTGAGTTGAGCGCCGCCACACCCATACCGTTTGAAGCCCCTGCTCCTCCGGTTATTCAAGAATCCGGACCAAAAATGATCCAGATGAACAAATGAGTCTAATTCCCGACAGCCTTCGTCGCCTTCCATGGGACATGCTGATTGTCCTGTTCGCAATCACAGCTTTTGGCCTGGCCACCCTTTATTCGGCTGCAGGAGCCGATGTCTCACCATGGGCGCTGAATCAGGGCATACGCTTCATCGCCATATTCGGCTTGATGTGCGTTGTTTCACTGGTTCCCGTATCAACGTGGATGAAAATCGCATATCCCTTCTATGCCATTACACTGGGCCTGCTGCTTGTCGTGGAGTTGTTCGGCAAGATCGGCATGGGCGCGCAGAGATGGATTGATCTCGGCATCATAAGGCTACAGCCATCGGAATTCATGAAGATCGCCGTAGTCCTGACATTGGCACGTTTTTACCATCGGACACCTCCAATGTTCACAAGCAGTCCTGCCATTGTATTAGCAGGGGCAGCGATTGTGGGCGTCCCGGCAGGCTTGGTCATGTTGCAACCCGACCTGGGCACTGCCATGATGATAACCTTTGCCGGTGTGTGCCTTATGTTCCTCGCGGGAACGGCATGGCGCTATTTTATTGGCGGGGGCGCGGCGGTACTCGTCATGGCGCCTGTGGGTTGGGCCATGTTGCATGACTATCAAAAGAACCGCATTCTCATTTTTCTCGACCCGGACAGCGATCCGTTGGGAACGGGATACCACATCAGCCAGTCAAAAATTGCTATTGGATCAGGTGGCTTTTGGGGGAAGGGCTTCTTGAGCGGCACCCAAAGCCACCTGGAATACCTCCCGGAAACGCACACCGACTTCATATTCGCTACCATGATGGAAGAGTGGGGCATGATCGGAGGAATCTTCATCGCCCTCACCTATGGCTATCTTATCCGGTGGGGCTCTCGGCTTGGCAACAACAGCCGATTTCGTTTCACGCAATTGACCGCGTTGGGACTGTCTTTCACCCTTTTCCTATATGTGGGAATTAATCTTTCCATGGTAATGGGGCTCGCACCTGTGGTCGGGATTCCGCTTCCGCTCATGTCCTACGGCGGTTCGGCAATGTTAACCGTCCTGCTCCTTCTAGGGATATTGATGGCATTCCATCGCGACGAGCAACGCTCAGCAGGTTTGGGCAAAGATTGGCTGCATAACTAACCTGCTGACTTCGGTCGTCGCGAAACCGAACACGGCCGACTTCGCATCTCTGCACTCGATCAAGGACGCTAATGTTTGCAGTGAAGAATGTCCGCTTACATCAATTTACAATCTGGAACCGGTCAGTCTGCATAGGTGATGGGTTTCGGGCGCCGCCAGGCGTACGAAAGCTGACATGGACGACCCGCAAGGGCTTGGCGAAGGCCTATGAGGATTTCGCTTTTCGCCCGGCCCTGGGGAGCCATTGGTCGGTTATGAAGCCGGCGACATCCAATGCAGACGAGCAATATTGCTGCCGGCTTCGATACTTGTTTCGGTGAGAGCCCCCTGCGAATAGCGTCGACAAGAGCACGGGATTGGGAAGCGGCACAAGGGCGCCTCTGACCCGGGGCATGGTACCAACGAGCATTGTTGCCGCCATGCCGGGTCATGGCGCGACCTCCCGGGTCGGTACTGCAGAGAAGGGCGGCGGCCGGGGCTGGCTGATCACCCGGTTCATCGATGACGCTCCGAATTTCTCTACATCCAGGCCGGGGACTTCCTCGGCTGTTATGAAGCCGCTCTCTTGGGTCAATCCGGGCAGGTGTGGATCGGCGCCGAAGCGTAACGCTGCCATTCTGCAGCGCAACCATCTGAAATAACTTGGGAAGAAGAGATGTTGGTGGGGTTTCAACCGGCGCCGATCGGGGTCCCACCGCCGTAGCATTATTCGCTCACTTCCAGCGGCTTGGTCGAAATCTAAGCCGGCCCCGTCTCCGGGCCAATCCACAATCGAAGCTCACTGATATTCGAAGACCGTCCGCGCCGCTTCCACGACCTCATCGCGGCGATCCTGCTTAAGCAGGTCGACCGGCCGCTTGTTGCCGAGCAGGGGGCTTTGCTGGACCAGCCACAGCCAGGCGCGGCGCGGATTGCCAACCACCTTGAGTATATCGGCAATGCCCTCGGCGGGGCGGCCATCAACGAACTGCTCCAGCGGGAAGGCGTGCTTGCGCGCGCCTGTGAGGAGCGCCACGACCTGTCCGCGCTTCTGCCATTCATGGAGCGTCGAGCGGGCAATGCCGCGATCCTGGAGCGCGCTCGATCCGGCAACCGGCCCGGCCCATTCCTCAAGGGGAACTTGCGTCGCATAGGTGGACAGCCGGCGGCGTCCTTCCTCGATATCGATCAATTCACCAAAGCCGGCACCCTTGCGTGGTTCGATCTCAGCGGGCTCGGCAATCTCGATTTTCGCTGCGGGGGCATCGTCGCGCGCGAAAGCCGCGATCATGTCGGCGACATCTTTGCTCTTAGCTTTCAACCGTTTCTGCTGTGCGGGCGGCAATGCGACGATCGCGGCCGCCACGGCGGCAACGATCTGCGCGGTATTGGCGGCAGCGGTCTTGGCAAGGCCGGGCTGGCGGGTAAGCACTTCGCTGACCTCGCTCGCCACCAGCCGGCGAACACCGGCGCGGGCATCGGCACTGTGCAGCTGGATCGCCATGTTCATCGCTCCTTCCAAACCGGATATAGCGCCGATCATCCGATTTGTCCGGCCATGCTCCGTGGGTTACATATCGGAAGGAATACCTGACGCCGGCTGGTTCATCACCACACTGAGCAAGAATCACCGAACGGGTGACCCACGGTCTTCACCACGAAAGCAGACGGATATGAGTTTCGCGTGTTACAGGAATGTCACAGAAATCCCTGAACGTCAGAAATTTCAACTGACGGAAATTAGGTGGAAAATTAGGTGGAAGCTGAATTCCACCAAAATTTCCCAATGAAATCAAAGGGAAATGGTGGAGCCGAGGGGGATCGAACCCCTGACCTCGTCATTGCGAACGACGCGCTCTCCCAGCTGAGCTACGGCCCCTAAAAGGAGCGCTGCCTATAAGCGAGCGATTGCGCCCATGCAACGGTCTTTTTGCGCAAAAAAGACAATGCCTCCGACCGATCTTCTCGGTCACGCGGCGCTCTCGATCTACCGGGGCAAAGGCGGGACATTACTCCTGCGTAACGCCCGGAACGATGCGGCTGCATGCTCATTGGTGCCGTGACGGCGATCGTTATTGGACGCCGTGAAAAAGCAGATAAGGAGACGGACAATGGGTTACCAAGGCGGAGGTCGCTATGGTGACGGCGATCGCAACTGGACGGACCGGGATCGCGATGCCGACCGT